>OGLM01000187.1_pt1 | contig 76529 bp, 115 predicted proteins | sample 1572531 | NCBI WGS metagenome assembly OGLM01 (sample SAMEA2581909, study PRJEB24529) | metagenome | biome: Human gut stool | place: China | collected 2011
AATAATAGGCTTAAGAAGGATTTTTCTTAAGCCCTATTAAACTTACACAACTTTTACGATAGACTCCATAATAGCCCTATCTAATATTTATTGCTGATTTAACCATTCTATATATTCTTCTTCAGAAGCTAGACCTTTGCTAATATTTTCTTTCCATTTGTTATTATCTTCTTTAAAAAATTCAAAATCTCTAGCATATTGAATATTTTCAGGATTTCTTCTTGTTCTTAATAATAATTTTTGATAAACATTTCTGTAAATTCTTAAATTATCATTTTCATGTATTAATTTTTGTTGAACTTTAAAATGACCAATTTCTTTACAAGTCTTTCCGTTTTCAAAAATATTACTACAATAAATTTCATCTGATCTATTATCTGGAACAAAGAATTTACCACAGTTTCTACATTTTTTTATTTCAATATTAAGATTTGCTATTTCTATAAATTCAATAAGTAAAGTTTGAATAATATCAGTACATTCAATAAAATATGAAGAAGGAACATTTGCTTTACCAACTATTCTTTGAGTTTCATCCTGCCTCATAGGAAAATCAGAATAATCTCTTAATATCTCAAATGCAGATAAATTTAATTTTATCTTGTTGTTATCAATTTTATTTAGAGATTTATTACCAACATCACTATTGGTCATTACTTGAAATCTTTGTAGAGGTGTTAAGTCCTTTGTTTCTTCAAGACTATTCATATTAAATATATATTCAACATCAAGCACTAAATCTTGCCTAAATAAACTAAATACATATTTATGATTATTAATTAATTCATCTAGTGATTGTATATATTCATTAGCAGGAACAGGAAAATCTGAATATTTTATATCTGTTAAATTTAAGAAAAAGTTTATGCCATATTTCTTTATAAGAGTTTTAAAGCTGTTAGGATTTTCAAAATCCGTATTAAGAAAATCGCAAAGTTGTTCTCCAATATTAATTTCTTTTTTCTCAATATGAGAAGAATATAAATCTTTGTATTTCTTATATATGTTGTAAATAATTAACTTCTTTTTAGTGGTTTCATTAAAATAAAATTTATTACTATTAGTATCTAATAGCTTAAATAAACTAACCATTCTATTACTCCTAACCACATTTTAAAAATAAATGTTATTTAATTATAAATATTTTATCATAAACTATTGACAATAGCAAGTAAGGGTGACTAACTTATGTTAGTAAATAATAAAATAAATAATATTAAATAACACAACTATAATTATGTTTAAAAAGTGCAAGTAAAAAATGAAACCAAGAGAGGAGGGATAGTATGGTAGAGAATGATGTAAAACAAGAAATATTAAAGCTATATTATGAGGAACACAAGAGATCAGTTGATATTGCTCCTATAATAAATAAATCGCCACAATATGTATCTAAAGTGGCAAAAAAAGATACACGATATGAAGGTGAGAAAGAATACAGACATAATAAATCTTTGGAAAAGAAGAAAATTTATAATAAAGAGTATAATAAAAATTATATTAGAAATAGTAAAGAAAAAGAAGAACGAGAATTATATTATGCATTACTTGCAATGATAAATAGAGATAATGAACTTTTATCAACAAAAGCAGAGATGTCAGATATAGATTTTGCAAAATGGAATAGATCAGTATATGAATATGCAAAGAAATCAAGTAATTTAATTTTGAAAAAAGGAATAAAAGCTACATTTGATGTACCTAAAACAGTTGGAAACATAGTGCATGCAAGTAGTATAAGAAGTTCAATAGTATTTGTATAAACTCTCTAATTAAATTAAGGTGTTTTTTGCATATAAATCAAAAAAATGGAAAAAATAATAGAGGAGGAACGAGTGTATGGAAGATAAAAAAGAGATTTTAGAAAAACGAAAATATAAAAAGAAAAACGAATTTAAATTTAATATAATATTTAATAATAATGGAGAAACGTTAGAAAGAATAGTAGAGAGAGCTTTTGGAAATTATTGCTTAAAAAGAAGCTAAAAATAATTTCTAAAAAGGCATAACTAACAATAGCAATATACGAGATAATATGGTATAATCCTAATTAGAGGGTATCAATATTATCTCATTTTTTTTAGCAGGAAGGAGGAAAAATGAGCTTTAATATAATGAATAATATTGATTATTATGACAATAACAAGGTTCCGGGGAACCCACTCATAGCCAAATGCTATGGTAGAGGGTCGGGTTCTTATAAAGTAGGCATATATATAAGACTTTCAAAAGAAGATGAAGAGAAAGAAAAATATTCAGAGAGTGAAAGTATACAAAATCAAAGAGCATTATTAATGCAATACATTAAGGAAAACAAACTAAACTTTATTGCAGAATATGTTGATGATGGTATAAGTGGTACAAGTTTTGATAGACCAGGCTTTAATAAGATGATTGAAGATATTGAAAACGGAAAAATCAATATGGTTATAACAAAAGACTTGTCAAGACTTGGAAGAAACTATGTACAATCTGGATATTATACAGAAACTTATTTTCCAGAGCATAATGTAAGGTATATTGCTATTTTAGATAATATAGATACAGCTATTGATTCAGCAAATAATGATATAGCACCTTTTAAATCTATATTAAATGAAATGTATGCAAAAGATACATCTAAAAAAATAAATAGTGTTTTACAATCAAAGAGAAAACAAGGAGAGTATTTAGGAACAGCACCTTATGGATATAAAAAAGATCCCAAAAATAAATATCATTTGATAGTAGATGAAGAGGCTGCCAAAGTAGTAAAATTAATTTTTGAAAGATATCTTGAAGGTTATGGGACAATGCAAATAGCAGATTATTTATCAGAGCAAAAGATTCCAATTCCCTCAGATTATAACAAGAAAAAAAGAGGTGCAAAATCTATAACTTATGGATTATGGGCTCAATCTACAGTCAGATTTATTTTGTCAAATGAAATTTATACAGGAACAGTAATACAGGGGAAAAGAAAAAAATTAAGTTTTAAATCTAAAAAGTTTATTGATGTTCCTGAAGAAGATTGGGTAAAAGTTCCTAATATGCATGAAGCAATTGTAAGTATAGAAGACTATGAGAGAGCAAAAAGAATAATAGAATCAACAAAAGGTTCAAGAGTTGTTGAGAACGATTATCTATTTAAGGGCTTATTAAGGTGTTATGATTGCAAAGGATATATTGGAATAAGAAGTCCAGATAAAAATGGCAATATTTATGGAAGATGCCAAAGGTATGGAAGATATGGAAAATTTGATGTATGTTCACCACACAATTTTAATTATCAAGTTTTTGAAGAACAAATGCTAGAAGTTTTAAGAGAAGTTTGCAAAGAATACACCAACACAAAAAAACTAGAAGAAATTGCAAAACAATCTAAATCAAAGCAGTCTAAAGAACTTTGTATAAAAAAGAAAATAGATTCCTTTAAAGAAACAATTGAAAAAGAAACTAGAAAGCTAGAAGTAATGTATGATGATAGATTAGCAGGAATTATCACACTTGATGAATATATGAAAAATGCAAATAGAATAAAAGAGTGTGTAAAAGGATATGAACAAAGCATTAAAGAGCTTGAACAAGAGCTATCTGGAGAAAATGATAAGACAAAAAGTGAAAGTAGATTAGATAATTTAATAGAAGAGTTTCTTAATATGGAGAAACCAACAAAAGAAATAATTAGAGAGTTTATAGATAAAATAGAAATTCATAGTGACAAGCAAGTTGATATATATTTCAACTTTAAGCCACTACAAGAATTAAATAATAATTTTAGTGTAGCTAAAAAAGAATATGAGAAAAAAGCTGTTTAGCTTGTGGTCAAAAGAGATAATAAAAATGACCACAACAACAATATACACATGGTGCAATATGGTCTATTATTGCATTTAGTTTATTAGGGTTTGGAGATAAAGCAGGGGAATATTATAGAATGATAAATCCGATTGAGCATAGTAGAACAAAAGAAGCGGCAAACAAATATAAAGTAGAACCTTATGTTGTAAGTGCTGACGTATATACTCAAAAAAATTTAGCAGGAAGAGGTGGTTGGACATGGTATACAGGCTCAAGTAGCTGGATGTATGAAGCAGGTATTAAGTATTTATTAGGCTTACACATAGAAAATGGATATTTAAGTATACAGCCATGTATACCAAGCGATTGGAAAGAATACAGCATAAAATATAAACATGGAAACTCTGTATATAACATTCATGTAAGTAATCCAAATGGTAAAAATAACACAGTAGAAAGCTTTAAAGTAAATGGAAAAGAGATTGAAGAAAAGAAAATAGAATTAAAATTAGATGATAAAGTGTATGAAATAGATATAGTTATGTAAACTAAACTTGATTTATAAGGTAAAATGTGTTATAATTATAATAACCAAAATTTTATTTTAATTAATAAGAAAGAGGAAACAAGATGAGGAAGAACAACGTTGTAACTGCCAGAATTCTGGCGTTCCTGATGTTGATTGCAATCACCATCACTGGGATGTTGATTGCAAACAAGATTCTTATTACTGCCATTAACATGGCAATAATAAGAGAAAACATCCTGTTCTACAATGAACAGGAGGTAAAAACGAGTCAAATGACTCGTGAGGTAGAATTTTTCTTCCGTGAGCGGGAAGAAAAGTTCTATAAAAGTAATGACCCGCTCGTGCGCGGGTTTGCAAACTTACCAGGGCTAATCAAAGCCTTGGTAGTGGTCCTAATAATTGCATTAGTTGCAATTATTGGATATATCTGGATATATATAATGGTATATATATCCAGATGGAGAAAAAGGCGGCGTCGTAGAAGACACCGTAGGAATTGAATTCAGCCCCACTGGGGGCTGAAGAAAGCGGAGTCACTTCAAAAGTGATTCCGCTCTTCTATTACAAAAACGTTTCAAAATTATTTCAAAAATGTGACAAAAATGATTAAAAAAACTTGTACAAAATTTGTTATTATGATATAAATATAATATCAAAAATATAAGTCTTAATATTAAGAAAGGTAGGGCTTTTTGGTGGAAAATAAAAGAGAAAATTTTAATGAAGAAGTAAGTTTAGAAGAAAATTCTGCAAAAGCAAATAATGCAGAAATGGCTAAAAAAACTATTCTTGTTGTAGATGATGAAAAACCAATAGTAGACATTTTAACATATAATTTACAAAAAGAAGGATATTCTACATTAGAGGCAAATGATGGTGAAGAAGCAATAAAAATCGCTACAGAAAAAAAACCAGATTTAATTTTATTAGACATTATGCTTCCAAAAGTAGATGGGTTAACTGTATGCAAAAAATTAAGACATACATTAAATGTTCCTATCTTAATATTATCAGCAAAAGATGAAGAAATAGATAAAATATTAGGTCTAGAATTAGGTGCAGATGATTATATAACTAAACCTTTTAGTGTTAGAGAATTGATGGCAAGGGTAAAAGCAAATTTAAGAAAAGCTGAAATACAAGTTCAATCAACAGATGCAATTGAAGAACCTAAAAAGGAAAGTATTTTAATAGAAGTAGGAGAACTAAGTATTAATATAGAAAAATTTGAAGTAAAAGTTAGAGGAAAAGTAATTGATTTAACTTTAAGAGAATTTGAGGTATTAAAATATTTAGCAAATCAACCTGGTCAAGTAGTAACAAGAGAAACTTTACTTGAAAAAGTATGGGGATATGAATACTACGGAGACATTAGAACGGTAGATGTTACAGTAAGAAGAATTAGAGAAAAAATTGAAAAAGATACATCAGCTCCAAAAATTTTGATTACTAAAAGAGGCGTTGGGTACTATCTAGCAACCAACTAATTAGAAAGGGAGCACTCTTAAAATGATAAAAAGTATACAAACGAAAATTATTTTAATTTTCTTTATACTAGGAATAATTATAATAGGAGCATTATCAATATTTAGTATAAATAGTATAAAACAAGTTGAACAAGAAGTACTTGTAAATAATGCTCTAATAAATGAGGAGTTTATTCAAACCGGCATTGACGAAAAAATTTCACAAATCAAAGCAATTACTGCAATTGAAATTGGAGTTTTTACTATAATTACTATATTAGTATGCTATTTTACTTATAAAGCTGTAGTAAAACCAATAAAAGACTTAATTCAAAATGCAGAAAAAGTTGCAAATGGAGAAGAAGTTGAGTTTAATAAAATAGATCCAAAGCAAAATCAAATTGAAGAACTATCAAATGCATTTGATATTATGACAAAAGAACTAAAACAGAATTTAAATGAAGTTGCTAAGCAAAAGAAACAAATTGAAACAATTTTATTACACATGACAGATGGAATTATTGCATTTGATATGGAAGGAAATATAATTTATAGTAATCCAGCTGCAATGGAATTACTAAACCTAGAAAGAGAAAAACAAAATACATTTAAAAGTATTTTTGAAGATTTAAAAACAGATATAAACTTAGAAAAAATAGTTTACCTAGAAAATTGGACTTCATCAGAACAGAGAATAGATGTTGGAGATAAATTTATTAATCTTTTATTTGCTCCATTTCAAGATGAAAATGACAAACCAGATGGAGTTATAGTTGTAATACAAGATATTACAGAACATGTAAAGCTAGACAATATGAGAAAAGAATTTGTAGCAGACGTATCACATGAGCTAAAAACACCTATTACATCTATTATGGGATATGCAGATACTTTATTAGAAAGTGAATATGATAAAGAAATGCAGACAAAATTCTTAGAGGTTATAAGTTCTGAAGCAAGAAGGATGGCAAGATTAGTTACCGACTTATTAGTACTTTCAAGATATGACAATAAAAAGGTTACAAAAGAAGAATCTATATTTGATTTAGGAGAAGTAACCAAAAACTGTATTGAAAGATTAAGATTTGAAGTAGAAAAGAAAAAACATAATATTGAATGTTTTGTAACAGCTAATGTTCCACCTGTGAATGCAGATAAATATGGAATAGAGAGAGTAATATTAAATATTATATCTAATGCTATTAAATATACACCAGAAAACGGAACTATTAAAGTATATGTGGGGTTTGTATATAATGATGCATATATTAAAGTTATAGATAATGGAATAGGAATTCCAGAGGCAGACTTAGCCAGAATATTTGAAAGATTTTATAGAGTTGATAAAGCAAGGTCAAGAGAACTTGGAGGAACTGGATTAGGACTTCCAATAGCAAAAGAAATAATAGAGCAAAATAATGGAAGCATAGATATAAAAAGTGAAGTAGGAAAAGGTACAGAGGTTGTAATTAGAATACCTGCACTAAAAAAATAGAAAGAAGGTTTAACCACATAATGATTATCAGTGATAAAACACGAAATATATTAGAATGGATTTTTTGCATTGTAGTTGCATTTGTATTAGCAATATTAATTAAGTACTTTGTTGGAACACCAACAATTGTTAGTCAGGTTTCAATGAGACCAACATTACAATCAGGACAAAGACTAATTTTAAATAGATGGATGAGAACAATAAATGAAATGCCTAAAAGAGGAGAGATAATTACTTTTGAAGCACCTAGTAAAGTAAGTTATAGTAGTGAATCAGAAGTAGATTTGAAAAATCCAGTTGCAAAATATGAAAAAAAACCAAAAAGTTGGTGGGGAAAATTTGCATATTATGTATTGGAAATTGGAAAAGAAAGCTATATAAAAAGAGTAATTGCACTTCCTGGAGAACATGTAAAAATTGAAAATGGAAAAGTATATATTAATGGAGAAGAATTAGCAGAACCATATTTACAACCAGGAGTGACTACAAATGCAAATTATGAGACTACTTATTCTAACTATAACTATTTTTCAGAATTTACTGTACCAGAAGGGTATATTTTTGCAATGGGAGACAATAGAAGTCAATCAACAGATTGTAGAGCATTTGGGTGTATTCCAATTGAAAAAGTTGAAAGTAAGGTGTGGATACGTTTCTGGCCATTAAATCTATTTGGAAAGGTATAAAAAATGTCCTTTGAGAATTTAATTGGAAATGAAAAAATAAAAAAAATACTTGAAACAACTGTACAAAACAAAAATGTTTTACATAGTTATATGTTTGTTGGAGAAGAAGGAATCGGTAAAAACTTATTTGCTAAAGAGTTTGCAAAAATGATATTATGCACTGGACAAGAAAAAAGACCATGTGGAAAATGTAAATCATGTATGGAATTTAATGGTGAAAGTCATCCTGATTTTATGCAAATTATACCAGAAGATGGTAAAACTATAAAAATAGAACAAGTAAGATTTATGCAAGAAAAAACTCAAGAAAAACCAGTAACTTCAAGTAAAAAGGTATACTTAATATCACAAGCAGATACAATGACAAGAGAAGCAGCAAATAGTTTATTAAAAACATTAGAGGAACCGCCAGAATATGTAGTTATTATTTTAACAACTTCAAATGAAAGCAAAATTTTAACTACTATAAAATCAAGGTGTATGAAAATACACTTTGAACCTATACCAGAGGAACAAATAATAAATTATTTAAAACAAAATGGAATGAGCACAGACATAACTAAGAATATGCTTAAACATTGTGAAGGAAGTATTGGAAAAGCAATAAAAATAAATAACCTAAAAGATCAATACATACAAATAGAAAAAATAATTAATACATTAGAAAAGCAAAATATAACTAAAATATGGAGAGAAGCAGAAGTACTTTATTCAGCTAAAGAAGATATTATTGATTTACTAAACTATATGGAAATAGTAATATATAATCTAATAAAAACGGAAAATAAAATTAATTATATAAATACAATACATATAATAGAACAGACAAAACAAAGAATATTAGCAAATGCTAATTATGATATGTCAATTGATAACTTATTACTAAAGTTGTGGGAGGAAGTTAATTGAATAGTATAGTAGGAGTTAGATTCAGAAAACCAGGAAAAGTGTATTTTTTTGATCCTGACAACTTAGATATTGAAAAAGGACAAAAAGTTATAGTAGAAACAAACCAAGGTCAAGAAATTGGAGAGGTTACTACAGCTAAAAAAGAAATACATGAAGAAAGCTTAAAAGCACCTTTAAAAAAGGTTATTCGTATTGCTACACCAAAAGATATAAAAATTGATGAATCTAATAGAAAAAAAGAAAAAGAAGCATTTAAAATAGCTGAGGAAAAAATAAAAAAATATAAATTAGATATGAATTTAACAGAAGTTGAATATAAATTTGATAACAGTAAAATTATATTTTTCTTCACAGCAGATGGGAGAATTGATTTTAGAGAGCTAGTAAAAGACTTAGCTGCAATTTTTAAAACAAGAATTGAATTAAGACAAATAGGGGTAAGAGACGAAGTTAAAAAAATAGGCGGTAATGGAGTATGTGGAAGAGAGTTATGCTGCTGCTCATTTTTAGATAACTTTGAAACAGTATCAATAAAAATGGCAAAAGAGCAAAATGTATCATTAAATCCATCTAAAATATCTGGAAATTGTGGAAGACTAATGTGTTGTTTAAAATATGAACAAGAAGTTTATGAAGATAAACTAAAAAGACTTCCTAAAATTGGAGCAATAGTAAAAACTGAAGATGGAGAAGGAACAGTTGATTCTATACAAACTTTAAGAGAAATAATAAGAGTTAAATTTAAAGATGGAGAAGACACATTTTATAAAAGATATCCAGCATCAGATATTAAAATTATAAAAAATATTGAAAAAGAAGAAATTGATCCAGAAGAAAAAGAACATGAAAAAGAGCTTGAGGAACTTGAAAAGCTTGAAGAACTTGATGAAAAAACACAGGGAAATGATGATGAAATATAACATGATTAACAATGAGAGGTGGTGAATTAAATGGCATATAAAATTACAGATAAATGTATTAGTTGTGGAGCATGTGCAGCTAGCTGTCCAGTTTCTTGTATTTCACAAGGTGATGATAAATATATAATAAATAAAGATGTATGTATCTCATGTGGAACATGCGAAGGTGTTTGCCCAGTTGGAGCACCAGAATTAAGTAACAACTAACTGCAAAGCCTTGCAATGCTAGAGATATAATGTAATAAGCAAAGAGATTACAAAAAAGTAATCTCTTTAATTTCGCCATTTTCTACATATATTTTATTTATAAATGAAAACCAAAATTTTTTCTTATTTGTTTTATTGAGTTCATTATAAATTTTTTTATAATCAGAATTTAAGATTTGTTTTAAATGAGAATAATCTTTTTTTAATGGTTCTTGTGTTGTAGTGTTTTTTAAGCTTAATAATTCACTCGTATATTTTTTATAATCTTTTGCATAAGTTTCTTTATTTATTAAATCATCTAAATACAGATCTTTTAATTTATTAATTTTTTTTTCTAAAGATTTTATTTTGGGTGTGTTATTTATTTTTTTTGTATTGGGAATAACAGAAACTTTTGCAATAAAATTCGAAAGTTCTTTATCTAAATTATTAAGTAGATAATTTTCAATATCTTTTTCTTTTATTACTTTATTGTTAGTGCAGTGTTTTTCATCTATTCCCACTTTATATCGATAGCTATTGTCACATACATATCTTACTACTATATTTTTGACACGATAATCAGTTTTTTTAGCCAATCTATTACCACAGTTATGGCAGTATATTAAACCAGAAAATAAATCAGGGTATGTTATTTTTCTTCCAACTGTTTTCTTTTTTCTTAAATTTTGTACCTTTTCCCATATTTCAACATCTAAAATCGCTGGTATGTAATTATTTATATAAATATTTTTTCTATATAGTTTATATTTTCCGATATATGCAGTTTCTTTTAAATAGTTACTCATAGCATCGTAACCTTTGCCTTCAAAGTGCTGAATAAAATATTTATAAGTTTCTTTAAGGTTACCATTGTTATTAATAAATTCTTTGTATAGATTTTTAATATTTTCAGCTTCTTTTTCATTTACAACAAAATGCTTATCTACTATATCATACCCATATTTTTTTGTACCAGATGTTATTTCTCCTTTTTCTCTCTTATTTTTAAATACAAAATTAATTCTTTCAGATGTTTTACCAATTTCTCTTTGAGCCAACGACACTTTTAAATTAAATATAAAAGTTCCGTCAGCTGTAGATGTGTCAATATCGTCTTCATCAATAGCTTTCATCGTGCAATTATTATCCATTAATAATTTATTTATATTATTAGCATCTAAAACATTTCTTGATAGCCTATCTAATTTAGTAAATAGTACCATATCAAAAGTACTACTCTTACTCAACATTTCGTTTAATGCTTTTCTTTTTTTCATAGAAGAAGCAGAAATACCTTCATCTATATAAAATTCATATTTATAACCATTTTCTTTACAATACTTTTCTAACGCATCTTTTTGTGCTTGAATAGAAAAGCCAAATTTTACCTGTTCGTCAGTGCTTACACGGCAATAACAAGCTACATATTTCATAAAAAAATACCTTCTTTCTAAAATTTAATAATTTTCTTGAAAAAAGGCTTTATATTATGTTATAATATGTAACATAAAGACCTTCTTTCAAGGTTTTTTGATATAGAGAATTATGTGTCGTATCGCCAAATAGGAACATAATTCTCTTTTTTTACATTTTAACAGTAAAAGTACACTTGCTTGCTTCATTCAATTTATTAATAAGAACATTTCTATCCCATAAAATTACATTTGTCTCCTCAGCTTGTTTTTTTGCTTGCTCTGTAAAATAATTATTTGTAACAACAATAACAACGTTGCAATTGTAATGTTTCTTACCTGAATAAGCTTCTTGAATAGCTTTGTTACTAACTGAATTAGAATATAGTTTGCATTGAAATCCATATAAAATGTCATCGTTATAAGCTGTTATATCAATTCCAAAATCACCACTTGAAGATGTTATTTTAATATCATAATAACCTAATTTATCTAGAATATTAGCAAAATATTTTTCAAAATCCAAGCCATTTTGCATTTCATCGACATATTCTATGGAAAGTGTTGAAACTGTATCTATTTTAGGAAGATAGGCTTGTTGTAATTTTAAAGTATCAATATTTTCAATTAACAATCCCTTTTCTTCTCTTAATTTGTTCAAGTCGTTTGTCATCTTTTCTACATAAGCAGCTAATTCTTCTGCTTTTGACTTTAATAAAATTTCTTTTGATTCAAGTTCCTTTAGATTAAGAGTAAGTTCTTTTGCTTTATATAATTTAGCAATTTCAACTTCTAGTGTTGATTTCTTCTCTTGTAAGGTTTTTACTTCATTTCTAAGTAGTTCAGAGTTCTCAGCATTTTTTTTGCATTCTGTTATTTTGCGTAGTAAATTTCTTTTTTCTAATTTTAATAGTTTAACATCTTCGGAGAGCTTAAGTTTGTATTCATATAAGGATTTTATTCTGCCAGACTTGGCTTTATAGCGTTTAATTGGGTTATTAAAAAAGTTAAACATAACAAATACTCCTTTGACTTTTAAATTTTTAGTTCAGTTCGTCTTAGTTCTTGAAACACCCCAGCTATAACAACTGGCATTTCTTTTATTTCTTTGTTAGTATAAAATACAGGACTATAAATTGGGTTATATGCTTGAAGAATAATTCCATCATCCGTTTTCTTTACCTTTTTTAAAGTTCCTTCATCACCATTTATAATGACGACTGCTACTTGATTATTTTCACAATCATTTTGTTTCCTTAGAATAACAGTATCGCCTTCAATAAAGATTGGAGCCATACTATCTCCTTTAACTTTTAAAGCGAAAAATTCTCCACCATCTGCAAGTTTTTTATCTATATCAATAGTACCAATCCAATTTTCTTGAGCTAGGTAGTCGTAACCTGCTTTTACGGTACCAAGAATAGGAATTTCGACAACTGGATTCCCTAGTTTGTCTATCTTTGTGTTTGCTTCTCTTTCCATAGAAACATCATATCCTAGAAGCCATACTTCATTAACATTAAGCGCTTCTGCTAGAATAGTGAGTTTCCTTTGTTTAGCATTAGATACACCAGATAGATATTTATTAATTAAAGTTTTATCTAGTTTGGTCTTTTCAACCAAATCAACTTGCTTTATGTTTCTATAATCCATGGCTTCTTTTAATCTATTTTGAAAACTGTCTACAATTTGCATAACTTACCTCCGACAATTAAATTATAAAGAAAAATTGAAAAAAAATCAATAGAAAAATAAAAAAAATATAAAAAAGTTGAAAAAAATTCAAAAAAAGTATTGACATTATTTTTTAGGTTTGATAATATAATCACAACAAGTTGAAAAAACTTCAACAAACAAGGAGGTGCAAAGATGATTAGATACAATTTTGATAAATTGAAAGGCAAAATAAAAGAAATGTTCAATACTCAAAATGATTTTGCTACAGCAATGGAAATGGCTCCAAATACATTAAGCGCAAAGTTAAACAATATTTCAGAGTTTACAAGTAACGAGATCAGTAAGGCAATAGAATTATTAAGTATTGATTCAAAAGAAGAAGCATGGAATATTTTTTTTACACAACAAGTTGAAAAAACTTCAACAAAATTAAAGTAGTAAGAAATAAAGGCGATACGACACAAAAAGGAAAGGAGGAAAGAGAATGTGAGTTTTGAACAGATATATGAAACACTAATAAAGATTTATGCAGAACAGGAAAATGTAAAAGTTGATATACAAATAGTAAGGAGAAAAAACAAATGAAAAAGAAAGTAAATAAAAAAACAAAGCAAAGAAGAAAACAAGAAATAAAAGAATATGTATACAGCGGTTTATTCGGAATATTCTTTGCGATTTTCATAATAATTGGATTTTAGGAGGAAAAAATGGAAACAGCAAGACCGAGAGGAACAGATAAAGCAGAAGTTATGAAAGTTATAAAGACAACATCATTATTGGGACGAGGAACGGAAAAAGACCCAGTAAGATACATTTATCAATACTGGGATTTTGAAGGAAATTTGTTGGCTAGTCATGATACTTTAGATGAGACTACTGATTAGATTTAATTTGTTTTTGAGATTTTTTATCATCGGCAATAGCGGTAATATCATATAAAAGTTGTTCTTCATCATGACGAGATATATACCATTTATCAACTAAAAGCTCTATCAACTTTAATAATTTTTGAGCTTCGTCAGGGTCAACATCAATAATTACATTAACATCACTTTCCATGTGCGCACCAATGTTGCCAACAGAACGAAGAGAATCTATAGCCTTCCATTGCGTAGGAGGAACTAAACTTTGGAGAGCAGTAATTTCATCAACTAAACGAGGTTTCACAATTCCAAAAAAATCTCGAATCATTCCTTGTAAGCAACGACGAGCAAGAGTAGCAGAAGCCTTAGGACTTAAATTGATTATAGAATATGCTTCTTCATAATCTTCTCGAATAGATTGAGGAATATAATCAGGAAATTGTTTAGCTAAAGAATTAGGATAAAGAGGAATAGAAATATTTTCTAGAAGTTCTTTACCGTTAGCAACAAAACTAACTTTATTACATTCAGGACAACTAAACATATCTATTTGAAAAATTGCAGAATTTTCACAATTATCATCGTCTGAAAAATGTGGAGTTCCTTTATTAAAGAAACAAGATATGTTTCGGTATGTTGTTGAAATAATAGGAACTGAAGAATTACAGAATGGACACATAAAACTAGACATAATAACACCTCACTTTCTAAAATATTTTTAGTATGAGGTAATTATACATAATTTTACAAAATTTTACAAGAAAGGAGATGAAGAATATGGCATTGTTTTTAGCATTAGTAATACTAATTGTTTTAATAGCTTTTATGTACTATAAAGAAACAACAGCAATAGAAATAGACGAGTCAAACTCAAGAAATGTTGAATTAGCAAGACAAGTTAGAGATTTAAGTTTTGAAAACAAACAGCTTAAAGATTTAAGAAAACAAGAAGTACATAATAACACAATTTTAGTTAAAGAAAATATGAAGCTACAAGATTTATTAAAAGATGTAGCAGATAGAACTATTGCTTGTCCAGTAGACAGCGAGAAAATAGTTTTAAACAAAATAAAAGAGCTAGTTCGCGACTATCAATCAAAAAACTAACTCAAAACTTATTAGTAAATATTTTTACTGTATATATTTTAGCAGTAAAAAAGAAAAAAGTCAAGGAGGAGTTATGGTAACAGAATATAACGTAACGGATTTAATAAATGATGAGTGCTATAACGAGTATTACAAAAAATCTCAAGATTGGGATAAGTATTATGAAGATTTGGAGGAACAAAATTATGAGTAATTTAACCTTATATAATATAACAAATAAATTTGCAGAACTTATGGACAAAGCACAAGAAGGAGAATTAACAGAACAAGAATACAATCAATTAGGAACAGAATTAGCATTAGAATTACAAAATAAAAGTGCAGGAATTATAGGTTATATACAAAATGAAGAAGCTTTAATAGATGCAATAGATAATCAAATTGAAAGATTACAAGACTTAAAGAAATCTAAACAAAATAAACTAGATAAATTTAAAGAATATACAAAGGACAATATGAATAAGCTTGAAATTTCAAAAATAGAAACTGAATTAGGAATATTAAGTGTTAATAAAAGTCCAATTGGTGTAGAAATAACAGACGAAGATAGAATACCAGAAAAATATAAAAAAATAATACAAACAATAAAAATAGATAAAGTAGCAATAAAAAAAGATATAGAAGCAGGAAATGATATTGATGGTGCTCAATTATCATCAGGAAATACATATTTAAAAATTAAATAGGAGGAATTTTAAATGAATAATGAAGTAAATGCTTTAAGTATTATAGAAACTGTTGATATAGATAATATTTCAACAACAATGAACAAGATAGCACAAATGCAAGCAGTAGTGCAAAAAACATTAAAACAAGGTCATGATTTTGGAGAAGTGCCAGGAACAAGTAAACCAACATTATTAAAACCAGGTGGAGAAAAAATTTGTATGTTATTTGGGTTAAATCCTGAATATGAATTTTTACAATCAACAGAAGATTATGACAAAGAATTTTTTAGTTACAACATTAGATGTACATTATTTAGAAATGGACAACCTGTAGCTCAAGGAGTAGGAAGTTGTAACAGTAAAGAAAAAAAATACAGATTTATAAATGTAGATACAATTCCAGATAGTTATATGGGAGCAAGTGAAAGTTTTGCAGACAAGTATGGAAGAACAAAATACAAAATTAATAATCCTGATATCTGCAGTTTGGTAAATACAATACTAAAAATGGCAAAGAAAAGAGCGTTTATAGATGCAGTATTACAAGTAGCTAGCTTAAGTGAAGTATTTACACAAGACTTAGAAGATATGGGCGACTTAATACAACAAGAAAATGAAAATAGCACAATGACATTAGAACAAGCAACAGCTATTAAAATAAATTTTGGCAAATACAAAGGTTTAACATTAGGAGAATTAACAAAACAAGATCCACAATATTGTGATTGGTTATATAGCAAAAATGAAAAAACAGATCCAGTAATTAAAAAAGCTTTAGGAATTATAGCAACAGAAATACAAAAGACGAAAGAAAAAAAATCAAATGAAGTTTTTGAAGAATTAAAGGAACAAGATAAAACAGAGAACGAAATAAAAGAAGAACAAGAATATCAAGACCCTTTTATAGGCAGTGATGTAGTAGATGAATAGTATAGGAACATTACAAGATATATCGATAGACTATAAAACAAACAAACCGAAAATAACAATACTTTTAGAACGACGAGAATCAATTTTTAGCTTAGAAGAAATAAAAGACAGCAAGTTGTCTATTGAAATAAAAAAATACCGCAAATCACGAAGTATTGATGCAAATAAATACTTTTGGAAACTACTTCAAGAGGTTTGCGATTATAAAGACATAGACACAATAGAAGATTACAAGCGAAGAGTAAAGGAATTAGGTATATTTAAGCAATTTAAAATAATGACACAAGATGTAAAAACATTTGAAAAAATATGGACAGACAGAGGAATAGCTTGGTTTTGTGAAACAGCAGATACAACATATATAGGAGATACAGAATTTAAAATTATCAATGCATATTATGGTTCGAGTTCCTATAATACAAAACAAATGAGTAGGTTAATAGATAATTTAGTACAGGATTGTAAAGCAGTAGGAATAGAAACTAAAACACCAGCTGAAATAAAGAGTTTGTTAGACAGTTGGAGTGGCACTAATAGATGAACAAAAATCCCCTTTTATTGTTATTGTTAGTGCCACGCGCCCTTTAAATAAGGAGGCAATATGAAATCGATATTACAAGAAGAAAAAAGATGTTATATATGTGGACTATATAGTCCAGTAGAAGAACATCATATATATTTTGGAAATCCGAACAGAAGAATATCAGAAGAAAATGGATTTAAAGTTTGGTTATGTGCTGAACATCATAGAGGAACTATTGGAGTACATGGCAAACTAGGACATAGTTTAGATTTAAAGTTAAAAGAAACTTGTGAAAAAAAAGTATATAAATCTGGGACATACAAAAGAAGAATTTATAAGATTAATAGGTAAAAATTATTTATAGGAGGATTTAAAATGAAATTTAAAATTGGAGATAAGGTAAAGGTAGTTAAATGTGAAATTTCAGGAGAACGTTGCGGAAATATTAACAAAATTTCTACAATAACACAAGTAGAAAAGGATGTGCCTTATCCATATATGTTAAAAGATTTAGATGAAGTTTTTAGAGAAGATGAACTAGAACTAGTACAAGAAAAACAATTTACAAAAGCTGATTTAAAAGACGGAGATAAATGTACATTAAAAAATGGACAAGTTATATTTGTTGACAAGACTTCAAATTATGGTTTTAGCAACATTAATAAACAATTAAAATATTTTAACGATGATGTAAGTATCGTCAAGGTAGAAAGACCAGTAAAATATGAAACAATGTTTGAAAGAAAAGAAGAGATATTAGACGAGGTAGAGAAGAAGTATTTAGCAGATGTTGTTAGACCTTTTAGGAGTAAAGTTAGATCTGTTTATAAGATGGCTTCTATTTGTAGCAATAAAGAATTTATAAATATACAACTGAGAGATGAGAATTTTACTTTACCATACTTTAAAAAAGGAACAATGTACAAAGAAATGCAAACAGGTAAACGATACACATTAGAAAAATTAGGAATATAACAACAAGGGCTAGACAACAAAAACTAGCCCTTTATTTACGAAAGGAGAAGGCAAATGGATAAAAGCAGTTTCTTAATATATTTAGATTATGAAGAACAATTCAATTTACTAACAGACGAACAAGTAGGTCAGCTTATGAGAGCGATAATCAAATATGAGAGAACTAGAGAAATACCACAGTTAGATGGCGTAATAAAAATGGCTTTCTCTTTTATAAAAACACAACTAGATAGGGATAGAGAAAAATACGAAGCTAGATGTGAAAAGAATAGAGAGAACGCTAAAAAAGGAGGAAGACCTAAAAAGGCAAATGGTTTAGAAAAAACCGAACGGTTTTGAAGAAAACCAAATGGAAGCCAAAAAACCCGATATAGATAAAGAAGATGAAGAAGATAATGATAAAGATAATGATATTAAAAAGAAAGATAAAAAAAAGAAATTTCAAAAACCAACTGTTGAAGAAATACAAAAATATTGTTGCGAAAGGAAAAATAATATTAGTGCACAACAATTTTATGATTACTATGAAAGTAATGGGTGGAAAATTGGCAAAAATGCAATGAAAGATTGGCAAGCTACAATACGAACGTGGGAACAAAGAAATAAAAGTAGTACTAAAAAATCAGCAATAGAGGAGTGGTTAAATGAATAAACAAGAATTTGCAAAAGGTGTAAAAATACTAGAACTTACATACAATCAAAAATTTGATGAAGAAAAAAGAGATTTTTGGTTTAGACAATTACAAGATTTAAATGCAAGTAGATATTTTAACAATATTAAAAACATAATTAAAACAAGTACTTTTATGCCTAATATAGCACAGTTAAGAAACGAGCCAAGGAAACAATTTGCAGATTACGAACAGAGAGACTACTCAAATATAGATTTAAATCAATTTTATGCAAACAAAGGAGTGTGATAAACAAATGAATACAATAACATTCATGACAAGACATAAGAGTTATAAAGATATGCAAGAACACCTAAGTGAAAGACATAAGCAAATATTAGAGATACTAGAAAATAAAGAAATGACAACAAGGGAGATAGCACAGGAATTATATAAAAAACATTACACAAACACAGCAGATGTAAATAATGCAAGGCCAAGAATAACAGAGTTAGAAAGTTTAGGCTTTGTAACAACAGAAAAAACAAAGAAATGTAGTGTTACAAATAAAGAGGTAGCAGTATATAGATTAACAACAGAAATAGAAAAAATGATTTTTGAAAATGAAAATCACATACCAAGTTATTAGGAGGTAGTTATGATAGAAAGAGTTGGAAATAAATACGAATTACAATGTGATTATTGTAGTAACTATGTGGATGAATTTGAAGATTTTCAAGAAGCAGTAGATTATAAAAAAGCAAACAATTGGAAAAGTGTAAATATAAATGGTGAATGGACAGATAAATGTCCTAACTGTGAGGACTAGTCTATGAAACAATTAAAAGATATGAAAGGTATATGTAAGTACTGTACAGGTTGTTTAAGATTGGAAGATGAAAATTTCCAAAGTAGATACAGATGCAAGGACTTTGAGGCTAATCAAATGAACTGGAAGGATCTCATAGAAAAGGAGTTATTAAATGAGCAAATACAGAAATAAAAAAACAGTAGTAGACAATATAAAGTTTGATAGTAATCTAGAAGCAACAAGATATAAAGAATTAAAGCTGTTATTGAGAGCTGGAGAAATAAGCAACTTAGAATTACAACCACGATTTCTGTTACAAGATAGTTTTAAGAAAAACGGAAGAACATTTAGAAAAATAGAATATGTTGCGGATTTTAAGTACATAGAAAATGGTAAAACAATAGTTGAAGATGTAAAAGGAATACAAACAGATGTGTTTAAATTAAAATATAAAATATTTGAAAAAGTTTATCCAGATTTAACATTAAAAATAATTAAGTAAAGAGTTAGGAGAAATTAAAATGAATTTTGAAGATATAAAGAATATGAGCAAAAAGGAGTTTGAGCAATTTATGTTTAATGTACAAAGTTCAAATAAGAAATTTTGTGTAAGGTGTGGAAACTTTACTTTAAACAGAATAACTATATCGGTTGCAAAAGATGGTAAATCGCCAAGAAAACTTTGCAATATGTGTAAGGATTGTTATGCAGATATGCTTGACTATTTAGGAATAAGTGATATTGAGGAGTAGGAGGAGAATAGATATGTATAAATTAAAAGAAGGTATAAGATTAAGACAATTACAAGATTTTGGTTATAAATATGTAGGTAATTACAATAGAGGCGACCAATGGTTAAAAGAAATAGATATAATTGTAGATGGTAAAAACTTAGGTGGAATCTTGATACAAGAATGGGGAGAAATAAGCTTTAGATTTCCATTTATTAAAAATATAAAATATCCTGATATAGAACCTTATATACAAGATTTAATCCGAGCAGATTTAGTGGTAAAGGAGTAAAAATGGAACAAATAGTTTATGCAATAAAAAATAAAAATAACTTATATGCTACCTATGGAAAAACAGAATTTAAAAGAGAAATAAGATTTGCTAGGCTTTATAAAAGTAAAAAGACAGCCTTACAACATTACTTTAATAATACAGGAGATTACAAAAATTTAGTATTAGAAGAAATATTAATTAAAACTTTGTCAGAACAAAAACTTGATGAAAAGGAATTTAAAGAAAATAGAGAGTAAAGGAGTAAATAAGATATGTTATTTTGTGAAAAGGAAGATTGTAAATTTAGAAGTAAAACAAAGTGTAAAAACTTTACGATAGGTGGCAAACCAGCTTATAAATGTAAAGCTAAGCATACTCTTATTAGTTTTTATGCTGATGGTTCTAGTGATACATTTATACCTGCTGATAATACTTGTACTTGTTTAACATATCGTAAGAGAGAGGAGTAAATAAAATATGAAATATAAATACTTTTTATTAGCGTTGCAATGCAATAGATTATATAGTAATTTTATGAGAAGCTGCGGTTTACGGAATAAATGATGTTGGAGTAAATGTAGAAATATCATTTATTACAGATAAAGAGCCAACAAAAGAGAATATAGAAAAAATTGAAAAACTATTAAAAAGTTCTAAAGAAGAGAAAAGCTTATCAAGTTATTATGCGACTATAAAATTTATCAGAGCAGAAGTGGTTTTAGGAAAGGAGTAAATAAAATATGATAGAAATAATTAAAAATATTTTATTTTTAGTAGCTCTAATAACTGGAAGTGTTTGCACAATATTATTATTTTTAATTTTGTTATACAGAGTAATACTTGTTTTTATAGATAATATGAAAAAAGCAGAAGTTTTTAGACAATGTATGATGATTTATATTCACAGAAAAAGACCTGACATAAAAATAGAATTAGAAGATATTGATATACGAAAACAAGGAATACATTTGAATAAGAAAAATAAGGAGTAAATAAGATATGTTAGTACCAATAGTAGATATGAAAGAATTTGAAAAGATTGGATTTAAAAAATGTAAAAAGCCTTATGATAGTTGTTATTATCTATGCTTTTCAAAAGGAATACAATATATATTTTTAAGTCCTGTAATGATAGATATTAATAAATGGGAAGATACAGACCCACGAATACATAAAAATGCTAATTGTAGATACAGTGATGTAAGAACAGCACAAGATTTTATGTGCGAATTAATATTAAATGGAATGGTAACATGTGAATATTTAGTTGAGAGGAGTAAATAAGATATGCCATTTAGTGCAACAAAATTTATAGAAAAACAAATTACTAACACAAGAGGATTATGCAAAAGTTGTAAATTTTATAAAACAGCAAAAATAGTAAATGAAGTAGAAATTTGTACATTAAGTGACAAATTTTTAATTCCAGAATATGAGCCTAATTATACTTGTAGAAATTTTGAGAGGAGTGATACAAATGAAAACAGCTGATGAGATGATGGAAGAATTAGGATTTAAAAAAGTAATAGATAATGATACAGAAATAGAATATCAATACATAAATAGGATAATGGGAGATAGGATAGAACATACTATTCAAATTGCAAAAATAGGAAAAATAATCTTCTCGTATCTAAATGCTAGTAATCATCAAGTTATGGGATTAGGAGAAAAAGAACTACAAGCAATAAATAAGAAAGTAGAGGAATTGGGGTGGCTAGATTGAGAATAATAAAACACGGAAGTAAATATTCCGAAAATAAAATAGCAATTTGTCCGTTATGTGGTTGTGAATTTGAATATGACAACAACGATACTGGAATGGATAAAGCATTTTGCTTTACAACATTTCCACCTACATATAAAACTTATGTTAAATGTCCTGAATGTGGAGCAAAAATATTTTTAAGTACAATGATTGATAATTAGGAGGTGTTTTAAGTGGAAGAATGTAATTTTATACGAAAAGATGATTATGATTATATTATATATGAGTGTAGTAATTGTAGAGAAGAGTGGTATTTTGAAGATGGAACACCAGAAGATAATAGTTATAATTATTGCCCTAAATGTGGAGCAAAAATAGCAAAAGTTATTGAACTAGAAAAGGAGGACGAGTAGTGGAAAATAGTATAGAAAAAGATATAGAAATAATTGAAGATTTTATATTAAAAACAGATGTAGATTACTCAGAATATAATGAACAAATTGTAGGAGACATAAGTTATCAAGCTATACAACATCTACTATCAGCTTATCAGGAAGTATCAAAAGAAAATGAACAGCTACGAACAGAAGTGAACAGCTTAAAAGAAGATATATTTAAATCTAATATGTATGACGAAGAAGTTATAAATTATAAGCGATAATTTTAATTTAAGAAATGAAATTTAAAAAAAATGTTAGGTGGCGAGTAATAAATGAATGAGGAAGAAAAAAGAAAATATGAAGCATTTCAATATTGGATACAAACAAATACTGAAAAAGGAGTTACTACAATTCCTGACAACTTATGTTTATTTGTTGTAAATTTAATAAAAAGTCTACAAAAAGAAAATGAAAAATTAAATAACAGATGTAGAAACTTGGATAAGGAAGCACAAGCATATCTTGAAGAATTAGCAGGAGATAATACATTAACTAGAAGAACCATAAAACAATTACAAGAAGAGAATGAAGAATTAAATGAAAAAATATTAGACAATGCAGGAATATATCAACTAGGATTTAAAGACGGAGAAGAAAGCTATATTAAAAAAGTAAAAGACAAGATTAGAAAAAATGAAGAAATTATAGATATTAGTAATGACGGAGACTTAATTCATGAATTATATCAAAAAAATAAAGTTTATGAAGAATTATTAGAAAGTGAGAAATAAAATGAACGAGGAAGAATTTGAAGAATTATTTGGAAATACGCCGTTTGAGAACATAAAGAAAACACAACAGTACATAAATAAAAACTATATTCCAATTCAAAAAGTAAGAGAAATGAGAGATGAATTAGATAGAACTAAAGCTGAATATATGGAATGGCAAAAACAAGAACTAGGACAAAAAGATAAAATAATAGATTTAATGGCAGAAGATATAGATGGCTTCCAGATGGAATGTAATAGATATTTTAAAGATAAAGAAGAAGTAAAACAATATTTTGAGAACAAAGCAAAAGAAATCAAATAAATGGAGGTACATATGACAATTAAGCACGTGCAAGATATAATTAAAAAAGCTATGTATGAGATAGAAACAGTAGACTTTTTTAATAATGAAAAGAGAAGAGAAAATCAGAAAAAACTAAATAAAGCATACAACATATTGGACAAGTTTAATGATGAACTTATTAGAGAACAAATAAAAAACAAACAGAAGGAGGATACAAATGATTATACAACAATGTGATATATGTAAAAGAGAAGCACCTATATTAGATACATTAATATTATATAAAAAGCCAATAGATTATTGTGAAAGATGTAGAAGTAAGGTAGAAAAGCTAAAGCAAGAATATAAAAGAGAAATTGAGTATGAATATTGTATTCTTGATAGTAGGCTAAAAGCAAAAGAAAAAGAACTAATTAAGAGATTAAAGCAAAGTTAGGAGGGTACTAATGAATAAGAAAGATTTAGAGCAAGTTGTTGCGTTAAAGAACGAAATAAAAGACATAGAGAGAAGATTACAGAACAATAATATAAGTAGTACAGTAGCAGATAGCGTCAAAGGCAGTTCAAGTAGTTTTCCTTATACAGAATGCCATAAAATAATACGAGGAGTAGACTACAAAAAACAAATGAGAGATAGCCGTTACAGAAAAATGATTATCAGCAAGAAGAAAAAAATAGAAAAGCTACTTAGACAAATCGAGTACGATTTAAACTACATAGAAGATAGTGAGATTAGGCAAATAATAAGGTACAAGTATTTTGACAACTTTAGCTGGATAAAGATTATGCATTTAATGAATTATAAGTCTGAAGAAAAAGCAAGGATTAAATTAAAAAGATTTTTTGAAAAAAATTAAAATTGTACGTTTTGTACGGTTTTAAAGTGCTAAAATGTTAGTAAGTAAAAAAGTAGTTATTCATTCAGAATGGATAAGCCCATAACTACAAAAGTTGTTTATTTCGTGTGGAAAGCTAGAGTATTCTAGCTTTTTATTTTTAACTTTGCTCTAAAGCGGGCAGGCACAGAAATGTGCCACATAAAAGATAATTACTCATCTACCAAGCAGTAGAAAGAGTTTCTGAAGAAGCATACCAATAATATGCTTCTTTTGTATTTTATAAATTGTATGCAGGATATATAAAAAAAGACTTTCCACATTGGTTGAGTAATAAGTAGCAATAGAAGTATTACAAGGAGAGCAAAAGGCTATTGCAAACTATATGGTGCTGATAGCATTCTTATAGTTCCCTTATATCTTGCATAGAGCTTATAAACAAAGGAGAAGATTATGGAGTTATGTGAAACTTGTAAAAATAATAATTGCAACAAAAAGATAATAACAAAGCAAGAGAACAATGTTCTAACAATTAAATGTTTAGAATATAAGAAAGATGAAAACAAGATTAAAGGTTATAGAAAACCACTAAAAAGAACAGCAACTGTATGTCGTACAGTAATGCCTAGTCTAATAACAGATTGGAGTACAATATGAAAATAGGTGAAATTATAAGACTAAAAGATGAGAGACTATATAATAAATTAATGCAGATGGCATTTGACTATAGTCAATGTATGAGGAAAAAGTGCAAAGACTGCAGAAAGAAGAAAGAGTGTTTTAAGGAGAAATGCAATGAAGTTTAAAATAAATAATACAGAGTGGACCATAGAAGAAGTAGACGAGGCTACAATTAATAATGAGATGAAGAGTGATGGTACTTTAGGAGTAACAATATATAGACCTCAAACAATAATGTTACTAAAAGACCAAGCTAATATAATAAAGACATTGAAACATGAATTAACTCATGTTTGGCTATATGAATACGGACATAATCAAAACGACGATAAAACATTCAGTTATGAAGATGTATGCGAAGTAGTTGCAAGTAGTAATGATTTCATAAATGAAATAGTTCAAGCATATTTAAAACAGAATATTGAAGAGGATTATATAGATGCATTAAGAGATGCTTATGAATGTAAATCAAAACATTAAAGACAAAACAAAGTAGGTGAGCGAGGTGGCAAAGTATGACTGGAAGCAGTTAGAAAAAGAATATATATTAGGTAATTATAAATCAGTAAGTAGCTTCTTAAAAGATAAAGGAATAAAACAAAACGGAAGTACCAAAAAGAGTACAAAAGGTTGGAAAGAAAAAAAGGTACTAAAAGAGGAACAAAAAAGTACTAAAGTAATAGAAAAAGTACTTGAAAAAGAATCGGAAAAAGAAGCTAATAAAATAATACAAGTAAAAGATGTAGCAAATGATTTGTTAAGCAAAATAGTACAAGCTAATAATGAACTTAATATGCATATAGCGAGAAATAAGAAAAAGACTAAGACAGTAGAATACAATTACGATATGTGTAAACCAAGTAAAGAAACAATAAATGAAGAGGAAGAAATAAAGTCATATATAGACATTATAGATAGAAAAGGGCTAAAAGAGCTAACATCTGCATTGAAAGATTTAAATGATATATTAGATCCTAAAGAAGATGATAATGACGAAGACAATTCATTTATAGAAGCGTTAAATCAAAAGACGGAGGATATTTGGAATGAAGAAGGGTAAAGCTAATTTCAAATGGAAACCAATGTCTAATAAGCAACTAAAAGTTTTTACTTGGTGGAATGATAACTCTCCAATGAAAGACAAAGATGGCATTATTGCGGATGGAGCTGTAAGAAGTGGAAAAACAGTAAGTATGGCACCAAGCTTTGTGATGTGGGCTATGGAAAAATACGATGAATGTGACTTTGCCATCTGTGGAAAAACGATAGGTTCTTTAAATAGAAACGTTATCAATACATTAAAAAAACAATTACATTCGCTTAAATATAGATATGAACATAAAAGAAGTGAAAATTTATTAATAGTTAGCAAAAATGGAAAAACTAACTATTTTTATTTGTTTGGTGGAAAAGATGAAGCTAGTCAAGATTTGATACAAGGTATGACTTTAGCTGGAATATTCTTTGACGAAGTAGCGTTGATGCCACAATCATTTGTTGAACAAGGTGTAGCAAGATTAAGTATTGAAGGTGCCAAATTTTGGTTTAATTGTAATCCTAAAAGTCCAAATCATTGGTTTAAATTAGAATATATAGACAAGATACAAGAAAAAAATATATTATATCTACATTTTACAATGGACGATAATTTAACATTATCAGAAGCAGTAAAAGAAAGATATAAGAGAATGTTTGTAGGAGTATTCTATAAGAGAAACATTTTAGGATTATGGGTAACTGCGGAAGGTTCTATATATACTGTTTATAGTGATAATAAAGAAGCATATTATACTGATAACCCAGATTATGACTTCATTCAAATAGGAATAGATTTTGGTGGCAATGGTTCTGCACATACATTTGTTGCAAGTGGTTTAAAGAATGATTACTCAAAATTAACATCTTTAATGTCAGAAAGAATAGAAGCAACAGGAATGACACCACAACAATTATATAATGCATTAGATTTATTTATTGAAAGAGTACAAAATAAATATGGACAAGTCAGTGCAATGTATCCAGATAGTGCTGAACAAACACTGATAAATGGAATAAAAACTATGGTGTCAAGAAAATATCCGCACATAATCGTTAGAAACAGTATCAAAGAAGAGATAATAGACAGAGTAAGATGTACTACAAGTTTAATGGCTAGTTTTAGATACTTTATGACACATGATTGTAAAACATTAGAGTTAGCGTTTGAAAATGCAGTGTATAATGATAAACCAAAAGAACAGGGAAAAGATGAAAGATTAGATGATGGAACATCAGACATAGACACATTAGATGCATTTGAATACAGCTGGGAAAGATATATAAGACAATATAGTAGAGTTGCATAGGAGGAACATGAAAATGTTTGAAAGAATAGTAAATTTTATTAAAGGAGCAATAAATAAAATGTTTAACACAACTGATATAGCAAAAGATTTTAATATAGATATATCAACAAGCAATGAAATGTTATCTGCCATTGAAAAGTGGTCAGCTATATACAACAGTAAAGCACCGTGGCTAAACGAAGAAGTTAAGTCATTACATGTTGCGAAAGCAATATGTGAAAGAGTTGCAAAGGCTGTAACAATAGAATTTAAATCACAAGTAGATGATAAACAGATAGATAAGATATATCAAAGGTTTATTAAGAATATAAGAACTAATACAGAGTATGCTCTTGGCAAAGGCGGAATGTTCTTTAAACCATTTTATGCTAATGGGAAAATAAAAATAAGTTGTATTCAAGCTGATAAATTTATACCTACAAAATTTGATAGCACTGGCGAATTGCTAGGTGCTATTTTTATTGACCAAATCACAAGCGGAAATGAGATATATACAAGACTTGAATATCAGGAATTAAATGACACAATATTAACAATAAAGAATAAGGCGTATAAAACTACAGTACATAATTCTAATATATTAGGTAATCAAATCTTACTTTCACAAGTGCAAGATTGGGCTAATATCCAAGAAGAAATACAAATAAATGATGTTAATAGATTGCTAGGAGGATACTTTAGAATACCTATTGCAAATCCTATTGACAATACTAGCCCTGTAGGTGTTGCAATATTTGCAAATGCCATTGATACACTAGAAGAGATAGACAAACAATTTAGTAGAACTTTATGGGAGTATGAAGGCTCTGAACTTGCTATTGACATTGATGAACTAATGTTCAAAAAGGATAAAGCAGGCAATTCAATACTACCAAAAGGAAAAGAGAGATTATATAGAACAATTGATATTGACGGAGATAAAACAAGTAAATGGAATGTATTTAGCCCAGCAATACGTGATACATCGTTGTTTAATGGATTAAATGAACTATTAAGACAATGTGAGAGTCAGTGTGGTTTAGCTTTTGGAATACTAAGTAAAAATACAGAGGTAGAGAAAAGAGTAGAAGAAATAAAAACTTCCAAGCAAGATTACTATGTAACTGTATCAGATATTCAAGGAGCATTACAAACAGCTTTAGAAGATTTAGTTTATAGTACAGATATTCTAATGAGTTTGTACGGTATCAAGCATAAAGTTGAAGCAAGTACAACTTTTGACTGGGACGATAGTATTTTAGTTGATAGTGAAAAGAAACAATCACAAGCCTTAGTTGAAAGAAATGCAAAATTGATAGATGACATAGAATATTTTATGCAAACAAGAGATTATTCAGAAGAAGAAGCAATAGAATACGTAAATAAAATGCGAGAACGAAGCAAAGAACAAATACCTAACGATGTGCAAGAGGAATAGTTTATGATAGAAAATAAAATACAAAGTGCAATTAAGCCTATTTTAAGTATATATTCTAAAATAGAATTAGAACTAATAGAAAAAATTGCAAAGCATTTTAATTTGAATGAAGAATTTATAAACTCAGATTACTGGTATTTTGAAAAGCTAAAAGAGCTTGGTGGGCTAAATAATGAAACATTAAAGCTATTAGAAGAATATACAGGAAAAACAAAACAAGAATTGTTGAAAGCTATGCAGGACATTGGTGTAAATTCAATACCAGTTGATCAACTAAATATTGCAACTCAAAAGAATGCATTATTGAATCCAGAAGCAATAATAAATAGTATAAATATACAAAACATAATACAATATAGTTATGATGAAATAAAAAAATCATTCTTAAATCTAAACAAAACTATACAAGAACAAGTAAGAAAAACGTACACGGACATAATAACAGAAACATATATAAAAACAAATGCTGGAGTATGTAGTTACCAAGAAGCAATATTAGAGAGTTTAGACAAGCTAGGAGATAAAGGAATATCTATACTTACCTATCAAGATAAAAATGGTTCAATAAGAAATTATGACGTTGTAGGAACAGTAAGAAGAGATTTGTTAGTAGCAACAAGAGGATTAGCTGGGAAAGTAAATGAAGAAGTAATAAAAGAAAGTGGAAACCACATAGTAAGAGTAACGAATCACTTTGGAGCTAGAACAGGAGATGGAGGGGAAGATTATACAAATCATGCATGGTGGCAAGAACTTCAATTCTTTTGTTGGAATTATGATGGAAAAGCTACAGAGGAAGAAAAAAAGCTCCCAGACTTTATGAAACATTGTAATTATGGAGATGTACGAGGAATAGTAGGTATTAACTGTAAGCACTTATTTACTGTTTGGTATGGCTCAACTAAAAAAGAAGATTTGGAATTTACCTATGATGAGAATAAAGAACAATATGAGAAAACACAACAACAAAGATATTTGGAAAATGGTGTTCGTAAATGGAAAAGGAAACAAGTAATTGCTAATAAAGTAGAAGATGAAGAAGGCTATAAAAAATCGAGTATAAAAGCTAAAGAATGGCAAGATAGATTAAATAAATTTACAGGAGAAAACGAATTAAAGAGAGATTATACAAGGGAACATATAAAAAATTATAAGAATATAAAAATTGAAACAAATGATGAAAATATTTTAGATAATATAAAAGCAATAAAAAATAAGATAGTATTAAAAGATATAACAAATCAAAAAAATAATCTTATTAATAATGCATTTATAAATCAAACATTTAAAAATATCGCTTTAAAAACTAATGTAAAATCAATAAAAAAAGGTGGAAATAAATCATATCATAATGCAGGTAATATTGTACTAAGTAATAAATATAAAAATAGAACTATAGTACATGAAATGGCACATAATATAGATTATAGCAATAAATGGTTGTCGTCTAATAAAAATTTCATACAAGCTATAAAAATAGACAAAGATTTTATAATAAAAAACAAATCAATATATGTAAATTTAATAAAAAACAATAGGCAATATAGAGAATTAAGTGATATAATTGGAGGCATAACAAACAATGAAATAGTAGGAAGATATAGACATACAAAAAAATATTGGAAACAACCTAACAAACTTGAAAGAGAAATATTCGCACAATTCTTTACAGTATCTAGCAATGATGATTTTAACCAGTTGCTTATTTTTCAACAGTATTTACCTAGTATATTTAGAGAGTTTGATAATATTATAAGGAGGCTATAATATGTATGAAGATATTTTAGATGATGAAGTAGAAGAAAAATTAAATGAGTATGAAAAAATATTTTCAGAAAGTTTTCCATTAATGCAATTTGATGGAACAAAAGAAGAATTAATAAAAGAAATAAACAATTGCATAAAAAAACATAAAGAATACGATACAAGTTTCTGGGATGAAAATCCTGATTATGATGATTAGCATTGCTCCGAAAAGAGATTAAACTATAAAATAAATAATTGATAGACGTCAAAAGACGTCTATTTTTTATACAAAAATTCGACTATATGCAGGTCGTGAACAAGTGCATAACTACATCGTGAACGAAAAACACGTAAAAGTTCGTAGTAGGAGAAAGGAAACATTATGAAAAGAAAATTTTTAGAAGATTTAGGAATCGAAACTGATGCAATCGAAAAAATAATGATTGATTCCGGAAAAGACACAACAGCGTTAAAGGCTAAAATAGATGAATTAACAGAACAACTAAATGTTAAGGATACTATTATTTCAGAAAAGAATAACAAAATAGCTGAACTTGAAAAAGTGGACGTCGAAGCTATTAAAAAATCTGAGTACGAGAGAGGAAAAACAGAAGGTTCTAAAGAAATCGAAGATTTTAAAAAGCAAAATGCTTTAGACAAGGCTTTATTAAACTATAAAGCAAAAGATGCTAGTATTTTAAGTAAAATGCTAGATATGGAAAAGGTTAAATACAATGACAAATTTGAAATCGTGGAAGGATTAGAGGAACAAATTAACTCTATTAAGGAAAGCCACGATTATTTATTTGACAGTGATAAGCCTTTGCCAACATTTTCAGGCCCAACACAAGGACCGCAAGGAAAACCAATAAGTGGAGATCCAGAAAAAATGGACTACAACACTTACAAACAATGGAGAAAACAAAATAATTAGAAAGAAAGAGGTAATAGAATATGGGAAACACAATATTAACACCACAAATAATTGCTAATGAAGCATTAATGGTATTAGAATCAAATTTAACTATGGCTAATTTAGTACATAGAGATTATTCAAAAGAATTTGTACAAGTAGGAGATACTATAACAGTAAGAAAACCAAGCAAATTTGTTGCTAAAAATTTTATAGGAGAAACAGAAGAACAAAATCTATCAGAAGGTTCAGTGCCTGTTAAATTAGATAGATATAGAGATGTTACAATCCCTGTAACATCAAAAGAAATGACATTAGATATAAAAGATTTTAGTGAACAAGTAATTACTCCTGCATTAAGTGCAATTGCTCAAGCAGTAGACATTGATTTATTAACAGTAGGAATTGAAAAAGCTGGTTCTAAAGTATCTGTATCAGCAACACCAGTTATAGGAGATATTGCTAATGTTGCAAAAGCATTAGATAAAAAGAAAGCTCCAAGAGATAACAACAGAAATTTAGTCTTAGCAGTAGATACTTTGTATAAATATAATACTTTAGATAATTTTGCTAAAGCATGTTACAAAGGAGATAGTGAAGCTTTAAAAGAAGCAGAAATTGGAAAAGTTTACACTATGAACTCATTTATGAGCCAAAATACACCTGAAAACACATCGGCAACAGCTGGAACTGCTACTGCTTATAAAGTAAAATGTACAAAAGGAGCTACTCAATTCACTGTATCTGATGGCTCTGCAAAAACAGGTACTATTAAAGCAGGAGACAAATTAATCGTTAATGGCTATTTATTTGAAGTAGCAGAAGATGCAACTTTAGCAGATGGAGCAGGAACATTAAAAGTAACTGAAAAAGTACCATTTGCAACAGAAACACCTGTAAGTGCAATGCTTATAAATAAAGCTCACTCTTTAGGCTTCCATAGAAATGGACTAGCTTTAGTAACTAGACAACTAGAATTACCACAAGGAGCTGCAAAAGCTGCTATTGCTTCTGCAAATGGATTGGCTGTTAGAGTTGTATTCGATTATGATTCTAAAACAAAAACTGACAAAGTTTCTTTTGATATTATCTACGGTGTAAAAGACCTAGATGATGATTTACTAGTAGACTTTGCATAGAAAGGAAAAGGGCATGACAAATTATACCGATTATGATTTTTATAAAAACACATATAAGGGCGACATGCCCGAAACTGACTTTAATAAAGTAATAGTAAGAGCAAGTTACGAAGTACAAAAAAACATCTTCAATAGAGATATAAAAGGCTACGAAGATGAAGTACAAATGGCAACTTGCTCTGTTGCTGATATATTATTAAAAGTTGAGCAATTAGAAAATAAGAAAGATACAATATTATCAAACAATAATCTAAAGAGTGAAAGTGTTGGAGATTATTCAAGAACATTTGATACTTTAGGAATAGATAATGTTAATGTAGAAATTTCTAACCAAAAAGAGAAAATTAAAGAAGAATTAAGAAGATATTTATTACATACAGGCTTATTATATAGAGGTGCTTGATATGGAAGATATGTTTAATAAAGATATAACAGTAATAAATCAATACATAGATGAGAACCATAAAAAAGCATATAAAGTAAGCTATGTAAAAGGATTTTGGAGTTCTAATGATGGAATATCTATAAATGAAACACGACTAACTAAAAATGATGGTTTGTCCGCAAGAATACTAATGAATGATAGTAGAAATGAGGAATATCAAAAGCCAGAAGACTTTAGAAAAGAGCAAAAAACGTGGACGTTGCAAAATGATGATTATTTGATAAAAGGAAAGGTAGAGAATTTTACAACTATATCTAAATTATTGAACGATTATCAAGAAGTAATAAAAATTACAAACATTGCTATTAAAGATTATGGCTCAGAAGATATGTGGCATTTCTCTGTAACAGGAGCTTAGTATGAAAGTTGACTATGTAGTAGCTTTCAGCGGTTTACAAAAACAACAAATCGTTGATAAATATGGCCTAGAGGGTGGAAGAACGCAAAAAATAATTGATAGTAGTTTTATGGCACATGTCGATAAATATATGCCGATGGACAGTGGGCAAATGATAACAAGTATGTATAATTCTACTAAGGTTGGAAGCGGAGAAATAAATATAAATACACCTTATGCTCATTATCAGCACGAAGGAGAGAAATATATTGATCCTAAATATAAAATAGGCGCTTTTCATGATCCAGTGAGTGGAAGATATTGGAGTAGACCAGGGATAAAAAAAGTTCCAAGTGGACAAAAACTTAATTATCATGGTGGAGCGTTAAGAGGAGACCATTTTGTCGAAAGAATGTTAACAGACCATTTTGAAGATATATTAAATGTAGGTCAAAAGGAGATAGATAAATGAGTAAAGCAATAATTGATATAGTAAGGGATTATATTAGTAAATGTCCTTATTTAAAAGAATATGCTGAATTAAATATAGAATATTTAACTGATAAGGTAGAAACTTACTCAATAAATGAGAATGCTGGATACGAGCCAGTAATTCAAAAATATATGATAGGTGGAGATTATCAGTTTTTATTTACCTTTGACAGTAAATTATATTGGAACGAAGATATTCAAAATAATATAGATAATTCTAAATTCTTTGAGAATTTTAAAAATTGGTTAGAAGAAAATAATAATAAAAAAATATATCCTGAAATAGAGGGAATATATGAAATTGGAGCAACGACAAATGGTTATATATTTGCTACAAATGCAAATGAAGCTATTTACCGTATCCAATGTTACTTAAAATATTACAAGGAGGATTAAATATGACAACTAAGAAGAAAACAGTCGCAAATGATACTCCAAACGAAATTAGTTTATTAAATTTAGAAAGTGAGGAAAATACAATGGCTGATACAGAAGTGAAATTAGAAAGATTAAATAATACTGCTAAAGTTAATTTCTTAAATACAACACCAACTGGCACAAGTAAAACTTGGTCAATTCTAGGTAAAGGTGTTACATCAAAAGAAAATAGTTACGGTGCTAAAACAACAGACGAACACTGGATTGTAGAGGAAAACGAAAGACATAGCGTTGATGGTTATGCTTTAGGCTCTGATATAGAACAAGTAGCTCTTAAAGGCGACCCAGTATTTACATACATTGATGATTTAATGTATAGAATGAAAAAGGGTACAGCCTTAGAGACAGAATTACTTGAAGTATTTAAATATAGAGTGAACGAAACAGAGCCTACACCAAAGTATGATGCAAGACTATTTAAAGTTTTAGTGGTTCCAGATTCAGACACACTTGAAGGTGGAACTGCATTAAAAATAAAATATAAAATTCAAGTACAAGGCGACCCAACATTTGGAACAGTTACTTTTGCAAGTGGTTTACCAACATTCACAGAAGAGACTGCATAGTTTCGACAAAACATGTCGAATAAAGTCGATAAAAAGTATATTTTAACCTATTGCTTTTTGTCGACTTTTGTAATATACTCATTCTATCATAAAAAAATAAAAGAAGGAGTATTAGAAATGTCAATGAAAGTTTGTAAGGATTGTGGTACAGAAGTAAGCAAGAGTGCAAAAGTATGTCCAAAATGTGGTAAAAAATTAAAACACACGGCTTTAAGAGTAATATTAGGTATATTAGTTATTATTATAGGAATTGGGGCTTTGGCAAGTGGAGGAGAAAATACAACACCAACAAGTAACAATCAACAAGAAAAATTTACTTTAGTGTCAGATAAAAAGGTAATAGATAGTTTAGGAACAACTTATATTGAAGGCGAAATAAAAAACAATACAAACAAAACATATTCATATGTTCAAGTAACGTTTAATTTGTATGATGCTAATGGAGCACAATTAGGAACAGCAGTAGATAACATAAATAACTTAGAACCAAATTCAACGTGGAAATATAAAGCAATAGGGCTTGTTACTGAAAAGGTTTCAACCTATAAGTTTGTAGAGATAACAGGCTGGTAAAAATTAAATAAGACTATAATACAATAAAACACTTGCAAATGCAGGTGTTTTATTATGGAGGAAATATGGAATATATTAAATTAAAAAATAAAAAAGATATAATACAATTAGGTTTTCAAGATGAAGAAGGAAACATTATGAAAGATGAGAACAATAAGGAAATTTATATACAGTTTGACTTAGGAGATATAGATTTACCGTTAAAATATAATAAATGTATAAATTTAATAGAACAAGCACGAAGCAACTTAAAGGCACAGATGATAATAATAAATAAGAAAGAAGACCATAAAGGAAAACAATTATTAAGTTCTAACGAGGTACTAAAAGTAAAAGCATTTAAACAATGTTATAAAGAAATGGAAGAAGCAATGGACTTGTTTTTGGGAGAGGGCGGAACTAAGAAATTCTTAAATGGAAGAAATCCATATTTCGAGATGTGGGATGATATATCAGAAGCATTAGAACCTTATATGGATAAAATGAAGTTAACTGTAAATGATATGGAGAAAAGAATAAAAGAAAAATACAAGGTAGTAGATAGTGATGTGATAACTAATGAATAGTTATCCTAAATATGCAAAATTAAAAAACAAAAAGTACAAAATAAACACAGATTACAAAGTGGCTCTACAATGTGAAAAAGTAGCAAGAAGTGAAGTTTCTGAAGAAGAAAGAGCATTAGCAATAATATATTTACTTTTTGGAGATAAAGGGCTACAAGATAGTGAAAACTGGCAAGAACTTTTACAAATTGGAATGAAATATTTGAATTGCGGTAAAGAAATAGAAAACAATGAAGATGAAATTGAAGTTGACATGGATTTCGAGCAAGACTGGGAATACATTAGAACTTCTTTTTTTTATGACTACAAAATTAAATTAAATAAAAATACATATATGCACTGGTGGGAATTTTACAATTTGCTTTGTGGACTCAGTGAAAAATGTATTTTGAGTAGAGTTAGGTTTGTAAGAGATTTCGATATAAGTCAAATAAAAGACAGTAAAGAATATGAAAAATGGGCAAAGCAAAAAGAACAGTTAGCACTAAAAAAGGAAAATATAAAAACAGCTGAAGAACGAAGACTTGATGAGCTGTTTGAACAGCAATTAAGAGGTAGGTGAGATAGTTGGATGGTTACTTAAAAATCAAAACAAAACTTGATAATAGTGGAATAGATAAAGACATTACAGAATTAGAAAATAAAATAAAAAAGGCACAAACAGATAATTTAGGACTGGATAAAGAAGCAACAGGGCTGCAAGAAGAAATAAGTCAATATGAAAAATTGTGTAACGAAGCGGATAAATATAAAGAAAAAATTAAACAATTAGAAGCAGAAAGAAAAACTTTGACATTAGGTGGGCTAAGCAGTACTAATGTACCTCAATATAATTCGCTTACTACAAATATTGATTTAATGAAACAAAAATATTCACAAGCAACAATAGAAATAGATAAGCAAGCCTCAAAAATTGATAAAGTATATGCTAAATTAAATAAAATAAAAGCAAAGCAAACTGAAAACAATGCAAAGGTACAGGAATTTAAAGATAAAATTGAATCTATAAAAATAAATAAAGTTCAGAATCAAATAAACAATATAGGCAAAGGTATCCAAGGACAAATAAGTAAAATAGGTAAAATGGCATTTGCAATAATAGGAATAAGAACTGCCTGGAATGCAGTAAGAAGTGCTATAAATATAGTTTCTCAATATAATAGTCAAGTATCAACAGACTTAGAATATATGAGATACTGTATAGCAAATGCTTTAGTTCCAATAGTACAATCACTAATTAAATTATTATACACTGCTTTGAGTTACATAAACGCAATAAGTACAGCATGGTTTGGTATCAACTTATTTAGCAATAGTAGTGCTAAGAATTTTCAAAAAATGAAGAATAATGCAAGTGGTACAGCAAAATCGGCAAAAGAAATACAAAAGTCATTACAAGGCTTTGATGAAATGAATATACTACAAGATAATACTGGTTCAACTGGCGAAAGTGTAGGAGTTTCAACACCAAGTATGGACTTAAGAAATATGCAAGGGGAGATACCAGCATGGTTAAAATGGATTATAGAAAATAAAGATTTAATATTATCAGTAATGGCAGGAGTAACAGCGGGATTACTTGCTTGGAAATTAGGCTTAGGAGGAATAAAAGCACTTGGAATAGGTGTTATGGTTGCAGGTGTTGTCTTAGCAATACAAGGCTTGATTGCATATCTGAACGACCCAACATTCGAAAATTTTGGCAAAATAATAGAAGGATTAGGAATAGCTTTGATTGGACTAGGAATAATAATTGGTGGACCAGCAGGGCTAGTTGTAGGAATTGTTGGAGCAATCGTTCTATTATGGGGTGTAATCGTTAAATACTGGGAACAGATAAAAGCATTTTTTCAAAGTGGAATTGATTGGCTAAAAGGAAAAAGCGATTGGATTAGGCAAATGTTTGGAGATGTCGTTGGCGACATATATGACAATTTTGTCAGTGGTTTACAAGATGTTTTGAATTGGCTTGACAGTACAATGAAAGGAATAAAAGCTAATTTCAATGAGATTATTTCATTTATAAAGAATGTATTTTCAGGAAACTGGCAAGGTGCTTGGCAAAATATTAAAAATATTTTTAGCAATATATGGGAAGGTATGAAAAATACTGTTAAGACAATATTTGGACTAATAGGAAAAATGGCAATAAATATTGGAAAAACCGTAGGCGCAACAATATCAGGTTCATTTAAAGCAGTAGTTAACGGTGTTTTGTGGGCTATTGAAAATACACTTAATACTCCTATCAGAACCGTAAACAGATTAATTGGAGTAATAAATAAAGTTCCAGGAATCAATTTAGGGTACCTAAATACATTTAGTTTACCTAGACTTGCAAAAGGCGGTGTTATATCACAGCCTACACAAGCAATTATAGGAGAGGCAGGAAAAGAAGCTGTTGTGCCACTTGAAAACAACATGGAGTGGTTAGATGTGCTAGCAGATAAACTTGCGTCAAAAATCGGAACTTCTGGTGGCTCATATATAATCAACTTAGATGGTAGAACAATACAAAGAGGTCAAGCCAAAAGACAACAAGAATTAGCTTTTGCTACTAATGGGAGGTAATTATGCTAATAGATAAGGAAAGTTTAATAATAGATGGTGTAAAAATGGCTCAATATTTAACAGAAGCAAAATTTGGCTATCATAAAATATGGGGCAAAGATACTGGAAGGTCTTTATCTGGCGACAATTCTGGAACACTTAAGGGCATATACCCTAAAATAACAATGACATTTAGAAGAATGAATGATGAAGAGGTGGGAGTAATCCTATCTCTTTTTAATAAAGCTGAAAACAAAGTAACTTTTTATAACCCAGATTTAAAGAAAAAAATAACAAATATGTCTTGCTATTCAAATGACCAAGAATATTCTCAAAAATATTTAGGAAAAGTAGAGGGTTATAGTAGTGCGGTAATCTCGAATAAGAAAAGGGAGTATTATGAATGATAAATGTAAATGATGATTTTAAAATTGATATACGAACTTATGGCAGACAGTTTGATGTTAAGTTAAAGGCAAATAATGTTGATGTGAGTAGTGATAATTTAAATTACATAAAACCATCATTTAACACATCACTGTTTAAAACAGTAATGCATCAAATTGAGATAAACTCTAAAGTATATATGCCAAATAAAACTAAGATAACAGGAAAAATAGGCGTAAAAGTAAATGAAAAAAACTATAACTATATAGATTTAAATACTTACTATGTTAAGAGTTGTGAAAGACAAGAAGATACCAATTCATATAGAATCTTAGCTTATACTAAAATGCAAGAGGCAATGGTAGATAGCAAGTTAGAATTTACTGAAAAATTAACAGTAAGGAATTACTTACTAGCTGTTTGTCAGAAATTAAATTGGAATACTGACAATATACCAGAAACTTTTATAAATTCAGACAAATTAGTAGACCCAACGCTACATATAGGAATAGGCTACACTTATAGAGATATTTTAGACGAGATTGCTACAATAACTTGTAGCTTTTTATTATTTAAGGAAAATAATTTATATTTAATTTATCCAACAGAAACAAATCAAAATATAGATGAAAGTTATTTAGACGAAGACAATATTACAATTGGAGAAAAATACATAATAAATTCTTTAGTATTTAGTAGAGCAGAGGAAAGCGATAACATTTTTAGAAAAGATGACGAAAGCATTGCTACTAACGGACTACACGAGTACAGAATAGCTGATTGTCAGTTATTAAGTACAAATGATAGAGCAGATTACATTGATGCAATGTTTAATTACTTAAAAACATTAAGCTTTTATACCTTTGACATACAAAGTAAAGGAATTTTATTTTTAGAAGTATGTGACATATTTAATTTTGTATTAAATGAGATAACTTATAAAACGATTCTATTAAATAATGAAATAGAATTAGAAGATGGATTAACAGAGAAATTGTATACAGATGAACCAGAAGAAACAGAAACAGAATATAAATATGCAGACAGTACTGATAAAAAGATAGAACAAGCCTATATTTTAGTAGATAAGCAAAACAAAAAGATAACTCAACTAACAAATCAAACTACAGAACACGAAACAAAGTTAACCCAACAAGAGCAAGATATCAACGGAATTAAAACAAAGGTAGAAAACACAGCGGAATATAAAAGAGAAAAAAGTGGAATTACAGAAATACATATTGAAGATGCAGGACAAGCTGATATATTAAGACTAGAAGTGCAAGGAAACAAAACCTATGAAACAAATATGTTCCCAAGAGCAAATTTGTTTCCAAGAGCAGGACTACAGCCAAATCAAAGGGGAGGGTAGTATATGAAATATAAAATAATAGTAGATAAACAAAGTAGAACTAATCCGTCTGCAGATAAAAAAGAGTACATAATAGACATTGAAGAGCTACGATTTAAAGGCGACGTATATGACAGTTTAGTCATAACAAAAGACGAAGATTATGTTTTACGTAGGCTAAAGCTAACAGAGTTCTATGTGTTAGAAGAACTAGAAGAACCTATAAAAGAACCTTTAGACAATATAAATATTGAGTTATTTGAAGGCGACAATTATATTTATTTGATTGACATGGTAGGCAATAAATTCTATGCAGAATACATTGTAAAAAATGATTTCACAGATATGTATACTACTAAATCAGAGTTTAAAACAGGAATAGAACAAACCTCCAAAAAAATTGAACTAATGGCAAGGACTAAACTTGATAAGAATGAATTTGCAACATATTTAGAAGTAAATTCAGAAGCAGTAAAAATTGCATGGAATAAAATAGCAGAATATATACAGATGATGATAATTAATCAAAATGCAAGTCTAGCAATATTAGATGACAATAAAAAAGTGCTGATGTCCTTAGATAAAAAAGGACAACACTTTTATGATAGTGAAACGGTATTTGCAAATATGGGTGTTCAAAAAGTTGGAGAAAATAGATTTATAGCTTTTGCTGTTCCACGGAGAGTATAGTCAAAATATAGAAGATGGAATGGCGTGGGGGATGACGACTCAAAGTGATGGAAAGTTTTGGCCAATACTTTTTATTAAAGATTTTAAAATGGCTAGCAAAAATGCTGGAGATTTTAGTGGTCAATTAATATTAACTGCATGTGATTTAGTTCTTTCTGGAGCCAAAAGTGGTATAATTTCTGGAAATGTTAAAATTGTTGGTGGACTAAGTGGAGAGATAGTTTTTATAGATAAAGAAACTGAAGATGTTCTATTGCAAATCATTCCAGAAAATTCATATGATAGCAACACACCAAAAATCAACATATTGAATGCTGTTGAATTTTTTAAAAATTCTGGTCGGAAGTTATTCTTTTAAGGTAGGTAAAGAAAACTATGTTTTACAGACTGATAACGGAGATTTTCATGTAGCTGGTGGAACTATATTTTTAGGAACTGCTAATAAAAAAGCAACTATATCAATGTACCCTTCTAGTATGGTACAAATTCATGGAGCTGATTTGAATGTTGACGGAAATGTATATGCTAATAATATTTCATCAGATAAAAAAATAAAGAAGAATATAAAAAATAGTAGTGCATGTGCTTTAGATATAATCAAAAAAATTAAACATAAAGAATTTGACAAAATAGATGATGGAAAACATTATAATATAGGCTATATTGCACAAGATATGGAGAAAATAGATCCTAATTTTGTTATTAAGAGACCAGCAGACCCAAAAAGAAAAATAGAAGAAAGATATTATATTAATGAGTTGCCTATAATAGCAACATTATCTAAAGCAATTCAAGAGCAACAAGAACAAATAAATAAGTTACAAAACAAAATTGAAGAATTGGAGGCTAGAAGATGAAAAAGAAGGTATTTCAAAATGGAACATTAAAAAGTAAACCGTACTTTATGAATAATGGTGTTAAACAAGAAGTAGAAGAAGCAGTTTACGAAGGAACAACACCACTTTCAGCAGAGAACTTAAATGATATGCAAGACAACATTGAAGAAGAAATAAATTCACATATAGAGCACAAATACTTCTTACAGCTCACTGCAGATGTAGTCAAAGGTGGAACTATAACATTGCCTTGCTACTACAAAGTAGGAACACATTGTCTTGACGTTTATTATATGGGAGAACTACTAATATTAAGTAGTGACGATGCAGGAACTGACGGTCATTATCGAGAGATAGGCGAGACCAATGCAGTAAGCAACCAAATTAAAACAACTAGTGACTTGGGTTGTGATACCGGCGAATATTTTGAATTTGTTGTGAGGGGGGAGTATAGTGCTTAACGCATATAAAATTTTTAAAAATCTAGTAGGAAATAAGGTTGAAAATTATTTTGTAAATACAAATGATAGTAAATTTGATGATGTAAGTCAAATAATTGGAGACGGTTATAAAGATGGTAAGGCATATTTAATAACTAATTCTCCTGTCAGTGATAACAATTATATTCAATCAGGTTCTACTCATACTGTTATTGGAATGCAATATGCTAATAAATCTTATGGACAACAAATTTCGCTTAGCATTGCGGGAGTAAAATTTCGAACGCAAGAAAACGGAGTGTGGAGTAATTGGCAATGTTTGACTCGAGATTCTGTATCTTTTCCGATACTACTCAATGGCTGGGAAAAATATGATAGCTGTACTAATAAGATAGAAAAAAATAATAATATTGTTACTTTAATATTAGCATTGAAATCAGGAACAGCCAAAACAGTGTGTCAATTGCCAGCAGGATTTAGACCTGAGAAATTTTCCTACTATCCAATTACAAATTTGACAAAAAGAGAAGCTAGTGTTTTCAGTATTTCATCGGATGGATTTATTACTCTTGAAGGACCCGAGGTCGGAAATGCTATTTTTGCAAATATATCATTTATAGCAGGAAATTAAAAATAAAACAAAAGAAAGGAGTTAGTATAATAAACATATAACATTATACGAGAAAAAAATATGAAAGATATAATTCAATGTATTATTTTAATAGCGAGTTTAATTACAGCAGTGACGACGATTTGTATGTTTTGTAAAAAAATAATAAATAAAGGTTTTGAACCCATTTATGCAAGAATTAATAAAATTGATGAAAATCAGTGCAAGTCATTTCTTGTAAACTTCTTAGTAGACAAGGAAAGAGGAATAGAACAAGATGAAGTTTTAGTGCTAAGAGCACATGAAGTGTACAAGCATTACAAAGATGACTTACATAAAAATTCTTATATACATGACAAATGGGAAAAACTAATGAAATAAGAAAGGAGAGATTAATATGAGTAACAAAGTTTATGATGTACTAAAATGGATTACATTAGTATTCTTACCAGCATTGACTACATTAACTGGTGTAATACTAAATTGTTTCAACGTTGCTTGTACCGACATTGTGCTAACAATAATGACAGCAGTAACAACATTCATGGGCGCAGTATTAGGAATATCAAATATAAATTACAAAAATAAAGGAGAATAGAATTATGATAAGAGCTAAAACCTTTGTGAGAGTACACACACACACACACTTATATTTAGTCTAAAAAAGAAAAGAGGTGTCAAATTTGATACCTCAATATATTAAAAATAAACAAAAAATTGAAAATAACACAGCAGCAATTAGTTCAGCTATTACTAGATTAAACCAAAGTGGTTTAGGTAGTGGAATACTTCCACGTCTGGTTCAAAAAGAATTGAACACATTAGACGATTTCACTGGTTTTGCATACTTATCGGATTGCAAAGTCAGCGGAAATCATATTAACAACGGGTATTTTTTACAATTGTCATACATTTCGACTTATAAAGTACAATTTTTAATTAGTGCAACGAGTGGTTTGTTGCAGTATCGAAAAATGGTCAATGGAACTTGGAGCAATTTTACAAACGTATAAAAAGAGAAAGGAGTTTATTATGGAAGATGAAAAAATAGAAGTAATGAAGCCTGTAGAAGAACCTACAGAAGAAATTTTTGAGGAGATAAAAGATGAAATCGAGGTGACAAAATATGAGTAGAGTATTTAAGAATAAAGGCAATGTGATCACACAAGCGTTTAAAAAAGGGGTACATAATGGTATTGACTTAGTTGGCACTGGCTATACCTTAGACTATATTACAGCACATTCAGAAGGAACTGTAGTAGCCGTTAGAAATAACTATAAAACTAACGACAAATATGGTTGTTCTTATGGCAACTATGTGAAAATTAAACATAATAATGGATATTATACATTATATGCTCATATGAAATATGGAAGTGTAACTGTAAAAGTAGGACAAAAAGTATCAAAAGGACAAATTATTGGTCATATGGGAAACACTGGTCATAGCTTTGGAGCACATTTGCATTTTGAAGTAAGAGATAAAAATGACAATTTTATAAACCCAACAAAATATATAAATGCAAATTTACCTTCAAATGACAGTAAAAAATATAGTAAAGGCAGATACAAAGTAGATTGTGATGTTTTAACAGTAAGAACTGGACCAGGAACAAATTATGACTGGAAAAAATTTAATCAGCTAACATCAAACGCACAAGCTCAGATAAAAGGATTAGTAGGATATAAAGCAAATGGATTAGTAAGAAATTGTATCTGTGATGTATCAGAAGTAAAAGGTGAATGGGGAAAGATTCCATCTGGCTGGATTTGCTTAAAATATTGTAAAAAAGCATAAGAGCTAGGCTATATGCCTAGCTTATTTTTTTGCCTAAACATTGACAGTGATTTTATTATATTATATAATATTGAATGTCACATAATAGTAAGTATGTGACATTCGATAAATATATTTCTTTGAAGTGTATATAATAGTAAAAAGGGGGAGTAAACATGTATAAAGCAAAAGATATAGCAGAATGGTTTTTAAACAGAAACAGAGTGCAAATGAATTTTGAAGATTCAGAATATATTACAAACTTGAAATTACAAAAATTATTATATTATGCTCAAGGATATGTTTTAGCTAAGAAAGACACTCCTTTATTTGATGATGAGTTTTTAGCATGGGAGCATGGACCTGTAATTAGAAAAATATATGATAGATACAAATCAAATGGTTCAAGTGGAATAAAATATGATGAAGATTTCAAAGTAAATATAGATGGAGAAACAATAAGAATATTAGAAGAAGTATATAATGAGTTTGGACAATATTCAGCATGGAAATTAAGAAATATGACTCATGAGACTAGTCCGTGGCAAACTACTCCAAGAAATTCAGTTATTCCAAAACAAAAAATCAAAGACTATTTTAAAACTCAAATTGCTTAATGAATAATTGTTGTACAGCCAACGGTAATCATATAATATTATCTTTTAAATATTCAATAAAAAATAAAAAATATACTACGGAGAAAGTTACTAAATCAAAAGAAAAATGTAATAAATCAATTCAGAATTTATTTGAGAGATTAGAAGAAATATCAAATCTAACATGGTTAGATTTACAAAACAAACCAAAAGAAACAGGATATGAAATGATACCTATAAGCAATTTTAATATTAGTTTTGATAATATTAAAAGACCATTGAGTTTGTCAGAGGATAGTAAAATTATAGTTTTTAGATTTAATAATCAAAAATCAAGAATATTAGGTGTTCGTTCACAAGAATGTAATTCTATATTATATATAATAGGATATGATTGGGATTTTAGTGCATACAATCACGGAAATTAATAATAAGAAGAAAAAGACTAGCAATAGTCTTTTTTTGAGCCATATAACTTGTTGTCTCAAAAATAAAAACGCCTTAAAATCGATTTTAGAACGTCGATTTTTCCTTGATTTTATGCATTTTTCTAGTCGACACAGTTCGACACAAAAATCTTACAAAACGTGGTATAATAAATCAAGGAGAGTGATATATATGAAAGAACTATATCAAAAATCTCTGCAAATGATAAAAGAATTATCAAAGATTATAAGCAAAAAAGAATGGGACAAGTATGCAATTGAAAATAACGTATTGACTGCTGAAAGTTTACGATATATAAGCAATAAAAATTTTAACGAACTATGCAAAGAAGTGAGAGCTAACATTAGTTAGCTCTTATTCATTTTAATGTTTATTAGCAAATCTATAACCTGACTAATTTCTAACACCTCTTTGCTATTTAACCCGAAAACTTCAATTCTATTGTGCATCTCTGCACGTAGCTTCTCGATATCATTTCCATAGTAAAACAGATCTTTTATGCTAACATTTAATGCATTAGCAATCTTATTTAAAATTTGCATTGTAGGGTTAAATACTTGATTATTCTCAAGGCTTCTTAGATAGGTTCTAGAAATGCCAGTAAATTTACTCAAACTATATAAACTTATATTTCTTTTTTCTCGCAAAGGTTTTATCACAAATATATACATAATTACTCCTAAAGTTAGTATGTATGTATTTTAATATGTTTATTCATAAAAGAAAATATGGAACTCCCAGTTCCATATTGAAAACACAAAAGCATTGAAAACACTCAATTCTTATTTGTCGAATTTGCTAAAAATGCTGAAATGGCTAAGTTTTGTCGAACGATTTTATTTGACTTTGTCGTTTTTTGTTATATAATGAAACCATAAAAAAAGAGATAGCTCAGCTGGAACTAAAACTATCTCAAAAGTGTATATTATATTTTCAACATATACATATATAATATACACTTTATTTGAAAAAAAGTCAATAATGGGGGTATGTTATGGAAAAAGAAATGTTGCAAAATTTTAATTTATATGAAAGGATTATTATAAGAGTACATAAAAGACTTTTTATAAAGTATAGAAATAGAATAAGAATTAATATTGTAAATCAAATGTTACGATAAACTGTGCAGAAAAATGTGTGGTCCAGTTGGAGCACCAGAACCAAACGAAGAATAAAATAATAACAAAAAAGCTCGGCAGTAAGCCGAGTTTTTTTTATCTATTTGTTGTTTCTTCTAGTTTTAAAAGAGCTTCCCAACGTTTATCAACTTCTTTTTGAAACTCTTCTATCATCCATTCATTACCAGGTTTAAACATATGTTTAAAACGTTTTTGAGGTTTTAAAAATTCTTCAATAGGTAACTTTTTAGCTGGTTTATAATTTATTACATATCTGCCATCAATAACTTCATATAAAGGCCAATAACATGTTTCAACAGCTAATTTGTTTATTTGCATTAACATATCTGTTGGATATCCCCAGCCTCTTGGACAAGGTGATAATACATTTAAGAAACATGGACCTTCTGTATAAATAGCTTTTTCAGCTTTTTCATACAAATCCTTAAAATTTGCATAAGCAATAGTTTGCGCAACATAAGGCAAATGATGTGCTTCCATAACTTCTGTTAAATCTTTTCTAGATTGCATTTTACCAGGTATAACTGTTCCGGCAGGAGAGGTTGTTGTATCTGCAAACTTAGGAGTTGCAGAAGAACGTTGAATACCTGTATTCATATAGGCACCATTATCATAACATACATATACCATATCATGACCTCTTTCCATAGCACCTGATAAACTTTGAATACCTATATCATAAGTTCCGCCATCTCCACCAAATGTAATAAATTTAGTTGTTTTATCACTAGGCAATTTGCCTTGTCTTTTTAATGAACGATAAGCTGCTTCAACACCTGAACAAGTAGATGCTGCATTTTCAAAAGCGGTATGTATAAATGAGTCAGTCCAAGAAGTATATGGATATATAAAACTTGAAACTTCCATACAACCAGTAGCATTACTAATTACTGCATGATCTTCTGGCTTTAAAGCTCTTAAAACCATACGAGCAATAGGTGGGGCACCACAACCAGCACACATTCTGTGACCAGCTGTAAATCTAGATGGCTTATTTGCCATTACTTCTTTTAAATTATATGCCATAAAATTTTCCTCACTTTCTTAATCCTACATAACGATATGGATTATCAATTTCACCAGTTTTAGCAACTTGTGCTAAATAATCAAATACTTCATGAATATTATTACTTGTAGTATCTCTACCACCAATACCATAAACATAGCTTACAGCAGGAACCTGCTTTTTAGCTGTATACATGCTTGAGATAACATCTTCATATAATGCACCACCCATAGCATTTAAAGAATCAGCTTTGTCCATTATTGCAACAGCTTTTAAATTTCCTAAAGCTTCAGCAATTTCTTCTGCAGGGAAAGGTCTAAATACACGAACCTTAACCATACCAGCTTTAATTCCTTTTTCTCTTAACTCATCTACAACTGTTTTAGTAGTTCCAGCAGTTGAGTTCATACAAACAACAGCAATTTCTGCATCATCCATTCTATATTCTTCAAAAAATGAATATTTTCTACCAGTCATTTTTTCAAAGTCTTTAGAGACTTCCAAAATAACTTTTTTTGCATTTCTCATTGCTTCAGCTTGTTGATATTTATGCTCGAATAGATATGATTGAACATCTAGTGGACCAACAGCAATTGGTTCTTTATCATTTAATAAGTAGTGCTCTGGTTTATATGTTCCAACAAATTCTTTAACCCTATCATCTTCAATTAGTTCAATATTCTCAATTGAATGAGAAGTAATAAATCCATCTTGACATACCATTAAAGGTAATAAAACATCTTTATTTTCAGCAATTCTATGAGCCATAATTAAGTTATCATATGCTTCTTGGTTATTTTCAGAAAATAGCATAATCCATCCAGCATCTCTTACACCCATTGCATCTGAATGATCATTGTGAATATTTAATGGGCCTGAAACAGCTCTATTTACTAAGCTCATAACAATAGGAAGTCTTAAGCTGGATGCAATATATATCATTTCCCACATATATGATAAACCATTAGCAGAAGTAGCAGTCATAGCTCTTGCACCAGCAGCTTCTGCACCAACACAAGCACTCATAGCACTATGCTCACTTTCAACAGCAACAAATTCTGTATCTACAGTGCCATTACTAACAAAAGTAGAAAAATATTGAGGTATTTCTGTTGAAGGTGTTATAGGAAAGGCAGCTACAACATCTGGATTTATTTGTTTCATAGCAATAGCAGCAGCTTCATTTCCACTTAATCTTTCTCTAATTCCCATACTATAATCTCCTTTACTCAGTCATTTCAATGGCATGGAATGGGCACACTTTAGCACAAACTCCACAACCTTTGCAATAATCATAATTAAAATCTTCACGCTTTCCTTCTCTATTTACAGGAATAGCATCATCAGGGCAAACTGGAAAACATAAACCACATTGAGTACATTTCTCAGATATGTAAATAGGTTTAACACTTCTCCAGTCACCTGTTTTAAATTCTCTAGCATTACCAGCTTTATAAATATTACCACCAATAGTCATATCACAAGCTGGAGTATTCCTATCAATCATTTAAACCATCCTTTCTAAACTTTATTAACTTCTTTTAAAGCCATTTCTAAAGCTTTCATATTTCCATCAATAACTTCAGGTTTTTTAGCAAATTTGTGTTTAAAGGAACCTTCCATATCAGCTAAAAAGTCTTTTTCTTCAATTACTCCACTTACTTTTACAATTGCGGCAAGCATAGGAGTATTTGGAAAATATTTACCTAAAGTTTCTAATGATATTTTTCTTGCATCAATAGTATAAACATCTCCGGTATATCCGTTAAGTAAAGGCTTTAATTCATTTCCACTTTTTGTAGTGTTTATAACTATTGCACCATCAGGTTTTAAACCAGCAGTTACATCAACAGCTTCTAACAAACTATCGTCAACAACTACTACATAATCTGGTTCATATATATTACTATGAATACGTATTGGTGTATTACCAATACGGTTATATGCAGTAATAGGAGCACCCATTCTTTCTGGACCATATTCAGGAAAACCTTGAATATATTTACCAGTGTTAAAAGCAGCATCTGCAAGTAAAAGAGAAGCTGTTTTAGCACCTTGACCACCTCTACCATGCCATCTAATTTCAATTAAATCTTTCATAGTTTAAGTATTCCTCCTTAAATATTTTTCAAGTATTATTTTATTCTTAAATAAGCATAATGTCAAGAAAAGAAATGTATAAGAATTGCTCAATATGAAAGAAATGTATAAGGATTGCTCAAAATAATTGACAAGAGCCTGTTTATTATATTATTATATATATAAATAAAAAGAATGTGGTGAATGCAAATGAAAACAAAAGTTAAAAGTGAAAAAGGCATCATGGCCATATATGTTACAGTTACACTAGTAACATTTATAATAATTTTATTAGCAATTTTTTCTGGAGCAGTTGCTGTGAGAAAAAATCAGATAAAGACATTAATAAAAATAAAAGAAGTATATGAAAAAGACAATGACCGAAAAGAAGAAATTGTAAGCAATTTAATACAATATAATTCCAAGTCTACAACAAAAAATGAAGTATCTCAATAAGAGATATTTTATTTTTTACATTCGTTACATTGCTTTTTGACTAATTCTGTTATATAATACAAACTGTTAAAATATTGCATTTTTAAAATAAAAATTAATATCCAAATATAAGGAGGAAGACATGGGAGAAGTTATAGTAATAACGTCTGGAAAAGGTGGAGTTGGAAAAACTACTACAACAGCTAACGTAGGGTCTGCTTTAGCATTAAGAGGAAAAAAGGTAGTACTTGTTGATACTGATATTGGATTAAGAAATCTTGATGTAGTAATGGGATTAGAAAATAGAATAGTTTATGATATAGTTGATGTTGTAGAAGAAAAATGTAAATTAAGACAAGCTCTTATTAAAGATAAGAGATTTGAAGAATTATTTTTACTTCCAGCAGCTCAAACAAGAGATAAAAGTGCAATAAATGAAGAACAAATGAAAGAATTAACAGAAAAATTAAAAGAAGAATTTGATTATATTTTAATAGATTGCCCTGCAGGAATAGAACAGGGATTTAAAAATGCAATTGCTGGCGCAAGCAGAGCAATTGTTGTAACAACAGCTGAAATTTCAGCTATTCGTGACGCTGATAGAATTATAGGTTTATTAGAAGCATCTGAAATAAAAAATCCTGAACTAGTTATTAATCGTTTAAGACCTAATATGGTTAAAAAGGGAGAAATGATGGAAGTCGAAGACATTGTAGACCTACTATCAATTGACTTAATTGGAGTTGTTCCAGATGATGAATTTATTATAACACAAACCAATAAAGGTGAACCAGTTGTAACTAATCATAAAGCACCTTCAGGAAAAGCATACACGGAAATAGCAAGTAGAATTTTAGGAGAAAACGTAGAAATTACCATTCCGGGTAAAAAAGAAGGGTTTCTAGAAAAAATAAAAAATTTTTTCACAAAATAACAAAATAAAATACAATTGGAGGTAGAACATGTTTGAAAACATACTTAATTTTTTAAAAAATCTTGTAAAAAAGGAAAAGAGCAAGGAAAGCTCGGATACCGCAAAGGAAAGATTACACTTAGTGTTAATGCAAGATAGAGCAAATGTATCTGCCGATTTTCTAGAATTGATGAAGCAAGAAATTATAGAAGTAATAAAAAAATATATAGATGTTGATGAAGAAGCAATAGATGTACACTTAACAAATAAATCAAATGATGATGGCACAGTAGGAGCACCAGCACTATATGCTAATATTCCAATTGTTACAATAAAAAATGAAGCTAGAAAATTGAATGTACCAGATAAAAAAGAGGAAGAAGAAAAGTCAAAAGAAGTAAAAGAAAATCATCAAACTGAAAAAGAAGAAGAAAAACAACAACCAGAAACAGAAAATGATGAAAAAGTTGATGTAAAAGGAGAAGATGAAAAAGAAACAAAAGTAGAACAAAGAATAGAAGAAACAGAGAATAAAGATAAAGAAAAAGGGGAAAATGAAGAGTAGGCAACATCAAATAGTTAAATAGAGGATAAGCATGAGAAAAAAGATGTTAAAAAATATTGAATGGGGAATTCTAATATGCATACTAGTCCTATTAACAATAGGACTAGTTGCATTGTTTTCGGCCACTCAAAATTCAAACTATGAGGAATTTAAGAAACAAATTATGTGGGTTGTAATTAGTATACCTGTAATGATTGCAATTATGTATATTGATTATGAATTACTAATAAGAATTTCTCCAATTGTTTATGGAATGAGTATTGTGTCACTTATAGCAGTATTATTTACAGATCCTATAAATGGTGCAACTAGCTGGTTTAACATAGGCCCATTTTCTTTTCAACCCGCAGAATTTGCCAAAATAGCAGTTGTGTTATTTATAACCACTGTTATAACACAAATACAACAAAAAGGAAAAAATGAAATAAACAGACCATTGAAACTAGGAATAATATTACTTACAGTTGCAATTCCAACAATACTTATAATAATGCAACCAGATTATGGTACTGCATTTGCTTTTTTAGTTTCATTAATATTTATTTTATATGTGGCTGGAATAGATAAAAAATATATTATTACTGCTGCTTTACTAGTAGTTATTATTGCACCAATTGCATACTTTTTTATACTACCAGAACATGCGAAGGCTAGAATAGATGTATATTTAAATCCTAATTTAGATCCTAGAGGAGATGGCTATAATATAATACAATCTAAGCTGGCAATAGGAGCAGGTAAACTTTTAGGAATGGGATTATTAAAAGGAAATCAAACACAACTAGGTTATTTATATCCAAAAACTACAGACTTTATATTTGCTGTTATAGGAGAAGAAATGGGATTTATAATTGCAGGAGCAATTATAGTAGTGTATGTTATATTATTAACTAAATCAATTAAAATTGCTAAAACTGCAAAAGATGATTTGGGAGCGTATTTAGCAAGTGGAATTTCAGGAATATTATTTTTTCACATGTTAGAAAATATAGGAATGACAATGGGGCTATTACCTATTACAGGAATACCTCTTCCATTTGTAAGCTATGGTGGAAGTTCAATGCTTACAAATTTAACACTAATAGCAATTTTACTAAATATAAGTGCTAGACGTAAGAAGGCAATGTTTATTGAATAGCTTAATATACAAGTAGCGTTACTAAAAAGAGTAAAGGTAAAATAAGATGTATTTAAAAGAACTAAAAATAGGAAATGTAAATTTAAAAAATAATATATTATTAGCTCCAATGGCAGGAATAACCAACCTGCCATTTCGATTAATATGCAAAAAATATGGGGTACGGGTTAGCATATACAGAAATGGTAAGTAGCAAAGGATTATTTTTTAATGATGAAAAAACAAAATTATTATTAAATACTGAAAATGAACAAATACCAGTAGCTGCTCAAATATTTGGTAATGATATTGAAGCAATGAAGTTTGCAGCACAACAAGTAAGCAAAATAGCTCCAATAATAGACATAAATATGGGGTGCCCAGCACCAAAAGTTGTAAAAAATGGAGATGGAAGTAAGCTATTATTAAACCTAGAATTAGCAGAAAATATTATTGAAACAGTTGTCAAGAATTCAACAGTACCAGTAACTTTGAAAATAAGAAAAGGATGGGATGAAAATAATATTGTTGCAGTAGAACTTGCTAAAATAGCTGAAAATAAAGGAGTTAAAGCAATAACAGTTCATGGAAGAACAAGAGAACAATTTTATACAGGAGAAGCTGATTGGGAGATTATTAAAAAAGTTAAACAGTCAGTAAATATACCTGTAATACGGAAATGGAGATATAAAAACAAAAGAGGATGCCTTAAGAATGTTTAAACAAACAGGCGTAGATGGAATAATGATAGGAAGAGCAAGTATTGGAAAACCATGGATTTTTAGACAAATTAAAGAATACCTAAACAAAGAAGAAGTTACTGAAACATCAGATGAAGAAAAACTAAAAATTATATTAGAACATATCGAATTACAGGTTAAATATTTAGGTGAAAGTACTGGAATAAAAGAAATGAGAAAATATATGAGTTATTACTTAAAAAATATGCCAAATGCGACTCAAATGAGACAGAAAATAAATCAAATAGAAACAAAAAAAGAACTACAAGAATCTATAATTAAATACTTTGAAACATATAAAGCATAAGTGAAACACAATCACTTATGCTTTTAATATGTACTAATATTTGACATGAATACTTAGAACTGAAGTGAATATAAATTATAGCAGGAGTTGATGAAATGAAAAATAAAAAAAGAATCTTGAAAATTATTATTTCAATTTTAATTATAATAGCCTTGATAATAATAATTTATATTTTTTACAAAAATACTAATAAAAATTTGAAAACAGGAAATAATCTAAGTAACAAAACAAGTCAAGAAATTGAGGAATATATTTTAAATATTAGCTCTTATGAAGCGGAAATAGAACTAGAAGTTGAAACTAACAAAAATAAAACGAAGTATAAAATAAAACAAAGTTACACTAGTCCTAATATTGTTAAACAGGTAGTTCACGAACCGGATAATATTAGCGGGCTAGAAACAACTTTTGATGGAGAAAAATTAACTATAAATAACACAAAATTGAACTTATCAACAGTTTATCAAAATTATCAATATATAACATCGAACTTTTTGTGGTTGAATTCATTTATAGAAGAATATAAAACAAATGGTGGAAAAATATATGAAGAAAACCAAATGATAATTATGGAAGTAAGTTCAAAAAACAGCAATCCATATAATTCTTTAAAGAAACTATTTATTAATAAAGAAACTGGAAAAATCACCAAAATGATAGTACAAGATAAGAACCAAAAAAAATTAGTTTACATATTATATAATGAGATAAAAATAAATAGTTTAAAAAAAGAAGATATACTTGCATTTAAATTTAATAAATTTTTCGTAGCACAATACTAAAACTGTATAAATCTGCTAAAACTTATATTTTTATCTTTGCTAATCCTTAAAATATATCAAAAATGGAAGAATATTAGGAGTGAAGAATATGATAATAAAAAGAGGAGATATGTTTTATGCAGATTTAAGCCCAGTAATTGGTTCTGAACAAGGTGGAGTAAGACCTGTACTCATAATTCAAAATGATATTGGAAATAAACACAGCCCAACAGTAATAGCAGCTGCAATTACATCACAAACAGGAAAAACAAAACTACCTACACACATTGAAATAGAACCGGAAAAAAGTGGATTAAAAGCTGAATCTGTAATATTAACAGAGCAAATAAGAACAATAGATAAAAGCAGACTGAAAGAGAAAATAGGTCATATAGATGATAATAATATAATGTCACAAATAAATGACGCTCTTGGTGTAAGCTTTGGACTGGAATAAAAACTTGAGATTAAGTCTCAAGTTTTTTATGTTATTTGAATTAAAAAAAATCAATCAAAATAATTGTTTAAAATATAAAAATGTGATATAATACAAATGTATATATTTATGAAAAGGAGAAAGTAAAAAAGTGAATCAAATATTAGTTACACAAAAACTATATATTACACCTGAAATAAAAAGAAAAAAACTAATATACAAATTAGAACTTTTTATGTCAGTTTTTTTGGTTTGTCTTTTATTTTCATATTATATATATGCTGAATATGACAGAAATAAGAGTGAGCAAGTATCTAAAGAAATACTAGAACAAATAAAATATCAAGTTGATGATACAGTTAAAAAAGAAGATGATGATAAGATTGTTGTTGTACTTGAAATTCCAGGTTCACAATCAAACAATACAAGTCAAGAAAATAAAACAAAAAGTAATGTAAAAATTGATACAAAAACATATAAGTCAAAAGATGGTGTAGAATATACAACAGAGGGAATTTTAAAAATACCTAAAATAGGAATTGAATATCCAATACTTTCTGCAACTTCACCAGAGCTATTGTTTGTATCAATCAATAAATACCATCCAAAAGATTTAAAACCAAATGAAATTGGAAACTATTGTATAGTTGGACATTACTATGAAAATGGAAAGATGTTTGGAAAATTACATAAATTAAAAAATGGAGATAAAGCAGAACTAACTGATTTATCTGGAAATACAGTTACATACCAAGTATATGATAAAAAGGTAATTGAGCCTACAGATGTTAGCTGTACTAGCCAAATGTTAGCGCGTGATATGCAAATAAGAGAATTAACATTAATTACTTGTACAAATGGGGGAAAACAGAGATTAGTAGTAAAACTAAGAGAAGTTTAAATTAAGGAGAAAAAATGAAATTAAACATAGTTATGGTTGAACCTGAAATACCTCAAAACACAGGAAATATTGCAAGAACAGCGGCTGCAATTGGAGCAAAATTACATTTGGTAAAACCACTGGGATTTGAAATAACAGATAAATATTTAAAAAGAGCTGGATTAGATTATTGGGATAAGTTAGATATTGAAATACATGAATCTTTAGAAATGTTTTTAGAAAAATATAAACCAGAAGAACATGCAATGTATTTTGCTACAACTAAAGGAAAACAATGTTATTCAGATGTTGACTATACAAAATCTGAGGAAGTGTTTATATTATTTGGAAAAGAAACAAAAGGCTTGCCAGAGGAATTACTTCAAAAATATATAAAAAATACAATTAGAATTCCAATGAGAGAGCATTTAAGATCATTAAATTTATCGAATTCAGTTGCAATTGTTGTATATGAAATTCATAGACAAGTTGGTTTTGATAAACTAGAACAAATCAGTAATTACTTTGATAAATAATTAAATAAAAGAGCATAAAAATCACTAAAAAGCTGTACTTTTTAGTGATTTTGTGGTATAATAATAATGTAGGGTTTAAAAAATAATATCCGAAATGGAGGATAAAAATATGTTTAATGAAGAAAAATTTCAATTTAATATAGAAAATATAAAAAATGATTTAGCAATAGAAGGAATGGACATAACAGAAAATGATGTAAATATGTATAGAATGTTAGCAGAAAATGAAGTTGCAATGCCAGAATTAATAAGCATGATAAAAGAACAAATTTAGAGAATTAAAAAGTTGTCAAAATTTTTAAATTTAATTGACAACTTTTTAATTATTTAAATTTTAAGTTGTGATTAGGATAAGGTGATAAAATGAAGGATTTATATGAAGATTTTAATTCAAAATACTGTTATAAAAATACCAATATACTTATAAATAAGTTAGATATTAGAGAATATAAAGAGTTATCAAAATATGAAGCAAAAATAACAGCGGCTAAATCACTAGGATTACGATTAAAAGGAATTACTGGAAATTTTGATAAAAAACATTACTTATCTATACATAATTATTTATTTGAAGATATTTATCCATTTGCAGGAAAACTAAGAGAAGAAAATATTAGTAAAGGTGAATTCAGATTTGCAAGTTTCGAATATGTGGAACCTGAACTAGAAAGAATATTAGAGCAACTTAAAAAAGAAAACTTTTTAGAAGGAACTTCTAAAAAACAATTGGCAGAAAGACTAGCGTACTATTTATCAGAATTAAATGTTTTACACCCTTTTAGAGAAGGAAATGGAAGAACTAACAGAGAATTTATCAGGCAATTAGCATTAAAAAATGGTTATATTTTAAATCTAAAAAATACTTCTCCAAAGCAAGTACTAGATGCCAGCATAAAGTCTGTTGCCGATACATCTGATCTAGAAAATATTATAGAAAAAATGTTAGAAAGTGAATAAAAATCATGCCAATGGGGACGGAGAATTTTGGCACGTTTAGTTTGAAATTAAATTAAAGTTAATTTGCTTTAAATTAAAACGTGCCAAAATTCTCCGTCCCCATTGGCATGATTTCAAAAAAAATTTGATTTTTTTCAAAAAACACTTGATATTTTTAATATGTTATATTAAAATTTAATTGAAGTGGAGAGAAGTGGTAGAAAGTGGAATAAAATGTTAGCGAGGTGAGAAAAAGTGTTAATTGGTGAATATGAACATTCTCTAGATGTTAAAGGTAGATTGATATTACCTTCAAAAATAAGAGAAGATATGGGTGAAAAATTCATAATAACCAAGGGACTAGATAAATGTTTATTTGGCTTTTCTCAAACAGAATGGGCTAACTTTGAAGAAAAATTAAAAACACTTCCACTTACAAATAAAAATGCCAGAGATTTCGTAAGATTTTTCTTATCTGGAGCAATAGAATGTGAAATTGATAAACAAGGAAGATTCTTAATTACAAGTAACTTACGTGAATATGCAAAATTAGAAAAAGACACAGTAATTATTGGTGTAGGTACTAGAATAGAAATCTGGGATAAAGAAAAATGGAAATCTTACAACAGTGACGAAAATATTTCAGCTGATGAAATAGCAGAAAATATGACAATGCTTGGTATATAACTTGAAAAAGTCTATATAACACACAAAAGAAAAATATTAAAATTACAAAAGATAAAATAAAAAGGTTATACAAAAGATAAAACACACTAAAGATAAAATTTTACAAAAGATAATCATACACAAAAGATAAAAGAAAACTAGAATCTTACAAAAGATTTTAATTTCAAAAGATAAAATATAAAATTACTAAAGTGAAGAATATAATTCACAAAAGATATATTTAAAAATTTCCATACCCTACAAAAGAGAGTTAAAACTATGAATGCACAAAAGAAAAAAGTATAAGAATAAAAGCACATAATAGTTGGTATAAATCATACCAACTTATTGTGCTATTATAAGTAAACGACAGTGAAAGGACTTACAAGACTAATGGAATTTAAACATGAGCCAGTTTTATTAAAAGAATGTATACAGGCACTGAATATTAAAAGTGATGGTATTTATGTAGATGGAACATTAGGCGGAGCAGGTCATAGTGAGGAAATATTAAAAAAATTATCTGAAAAAGGTATGCTAATTGGAATAGATAGAGATGAAGAGGCTTTAAAAGCAGCATCTAATAGGCTTAGTAAATATAACAATGTGAAATATATTCATGGAAATCATGATGACATAAAACAAATTTTAGAAGAGTTAAACATTGATAAAGTAGATGGAATTTTATTAGACTTAGGAGTTTCATCATATCAACTTGATGAAAGAGCAAGAGGTTTTAGCTATATGGGAAATAGTCCATTAGATATGAGAATGGACACTTCAACAGGAATAACGGCTAAAGACGTAGTTAATAATTATTCAGAAGAAGAGTTAGCTGATATTATTTGGAACTATGGAGAAGAAAAATTTAGCAGACAAATTGCTAAAAATATATGCAAGTTTCGTAAGGAAAAACAAATTGAAACAACTCAAGAACTTGTAAATATAGTAGAAAATTCTATACCAAAAGCAATGCAAAAAGATGGACATCCTGCAAAAAGAACATTTCAGGCAATTAGAATTGAAGTTAATAATGAAATTAAACCTTTATATGAAACAATAAAAAATAGCGTATATTGTTTGAAACAAGGTGGACGATTAGTTGTAATAACATTCCACTCATTAGAAGATAGAGCAGTGAAAAATGCAATGGTAGATTTACAAGGAAAATGCACATGCCCAAGTGAATTACCATATTGTGTGTGCAACTATGAGTCATTTGGAAAAATTATAAATAAAAAACCAATTGTTGCTTCAGAAGAAGAAAAAGAAAGAAATAGTAGATCAAAAAGCGCAAAAGTTAGAATTTTTGAAAGATTAGATAAAAACACATAAGAAGTTAAAATATCAAAAGAAAAGAGGTGAAAACTTATGGCATATAGTAGTATGAGATACCAGTATGAGACTAGCCCAAGAAAATTAAAACCAGAAGAAAAAACAAACAAAAAAGTTAATACTAAAAAAAAGGTATCTACATCTAAACAGAAAAATACAAAAGCAAAACAACAAATAAAACCAAAAGTAAAAACTATAATGTATATAATTGCTGGTTTTGCAATATTATTTGCTATAAGTTATCGTAATTCTCTTATAACTGCAGGATTTAATCAAAAAGAAGATTTGAAAAAACAATTAAGTACATTACAAAAAGAAAATGCACAAACTGAAATAAATATTCAAACAAGTTTAAACTTATCTAATATAGAAAAATCAGCATCTAGTATGTTAGGAATGAAAAAATTAGATGATTCACAAAAGGTATATGTAAGTTTACCTAAAAAAGACTATGTTGAAACAGCAAGTGAACAAGTTGTTGTTACAGAAGAACAAAATTGGTTTGAAAAACTAATAGAAAATATAACAAATTTAGTAAAATAATAAAGAGCTTAAAAACATTACGAAGCTCTTTATTTTTTGGTCTTTTTTTTATTTAAGTGAATACAAATAAATAGAGATAACAGTAAAATGGGAGAAAACTATGAGAAAAGTTTGTAAAAACTTAAATAAAAGACAATTAATAAAGCTAAAAAAAAGAAGAAAAGAAGAAAATATAAATGTAAAAAAAGAGCAAAAAACAATGCAGAAAATGATGAAAAGAAAATTTAAGAAAGAAATAAAAAAGCAAAATTCAAAACCAGATGAGAAAATAAGTAATATGAGCAGAAAAAAGAAAATGAGAAATGAAATTATTATATCTTGGATGGCATTGATAGCATTGTTATTTAGAATTGGATGGATACAATTTGGAATGGGGTCAGAATTACAAGCTAAGGCTTATGTACAACAAACTTTAGATAGAAGTATTAATCCTAGAAGAGGAACAATATATGATTCGACAGAAACTACAATATTGGCAGTTAGTAGTACAGTAGAAACTGTTACAGTTAACCCAGTAAACATAAAAAAAGAAGATAAAGAAAAAGTGGCAAAAGCTTTAAGTAATATATTTGAATTAGATTATGAAAAAGTTTATAAAAAAGTAAATAAAAGAAGTTCTATAGAAACAATTGTGAAAAAAATTGATAAGGAAAAATCAAATGAACTTAGAACTTGGCTACAAGAAAATAATATAACTTCTGGAATAAATATAGATGAAGACACAAAAAGATATTACCCATATAATAATTTAGCATCACAAATTATAGGATTTTCTGGAAGTGATAATCAAGGACTAGATGGTATAGAGGCAATATATGATGAACAATTAAAAGGTACAAAAGGAAAAATTCAAAAATTGACAGATGCAACAGGAGGTGATATTGAGAAATCAGGAGAGAATTATGTAGAAGCAGTTGATGGAGAGGATTTAGTACTAACAATAGATGCAACAATTCAAGGAATAGCAGAAAAATATTTAAAAGAAGCATGTATTGATAATAAATGCACAGATGGTGGAAATATAGTTGTAATGAATCCGAAAACAGGAGATGTTTTAGCTATTGCTGGATATCCAAATTACAATCTTAATGAACCATTTGAACCCAGCACAGATGAACTTAAACAAGAATGGAACAGCATGTCACAAGCAGATAAAAACAAGGCTATGCTTTCTTTGTGGAGAAACAAAGCTGTAACAGATACTTATGAACCAGGTTCTACATTTAAATTAATTACTTCTTCAGCGTCATTAGAAGAAGGAATAACAACGCCTGACAAACAAGGAGAATTTTGTTGTACTGGTGGTATAGAAATTGCAGGTGTAAGAATAAAATGTTGGAGATACTATAGACCACACGGTCCAGAATCTTTAAGAGATGCACTTATGAATTCTTGTAATCCAGTTTTTATAGGATTAGGTCAAAAACTTGGAGTACATACATACTACAAATATTTGAATAAATTTGGGTTATTAACCAAAACTGGAATTGACTTACCAGGAGAAGCTACAAGTATATTTTTAAAAGAGGAGAAAGTTGGACCTGTAGAACTAGCAACAATAGCTTTCGGTCAAAGATTTGAAATTACACCAATACAATTAGCGACAGCGGTAAGTACAATTGCAAATGGTGGAGTCAAAGTAACACCTAGAATAGTTAAGAAAACTATAAATAGCAAAACGGGAGAAATTAATGAAATACCAATAAAACAAGGAGAACAGGTTATATCGAAAGAACATGCAAAAGAAGTACTGGATATGATGGAATCTGTAGTTGCTTTAGGTACAGGCAAAAGAGCACAAGTGAAAGGCTATAGAGTTGGAGGCAAAACTGGAACATCAGAAGATGGAGTTAACACCAACAAATATGTAGCATCATTTATTGGCGTCGCACCAATTTCAAATCCAGAAGTTGTGGCTCTTGTTACCTTATATAATCCAAAAGGAGAAGGAGGACATCAAGGAGGAGTGGTTGCTGCACCAGTTGGAGGTCAGGTTTTATCTGAAATACTTCCATATTTAGATTTAAAAAAAGATAATCAAACTGATGAAAATATAAAAAAACAAGTAGAAGTACCAAAGATTGAAGGAATGACTATAAAAGAAGCAACAAAAATACTTAAAAATTTAAATCTTAATTTGTATGTAGAAAATGGAACACAGGAGATTGATAAAGAAAATACAATAATAAAAGAACAAATACCAAAAAATGGAATTAAGGTTTATGAGGAAACGAAAATTATTGTAAGAATTTAAAAAAAGCTATACAAAAAAAACATTTAGTTATATAATGTAAACGTAAAAATGGATAAAGGGAGAGTGCTATGGAGTTAAAGAATATATTATCGGGATTAGAAGGTTTAAAAGTAAAAGGAAATCTTGATATTAATGTAAATGAGATTAGAAATAGTTCTAATCAAGTGGAAAATGGAGACATGTTTGTTGCAATAGATGGTTTTGATACTGATGGACACAAATATATTAGTGAAGCAATAAAAAAAGGCGCAAAAGTCATTATGGCACAAACTGACAAAGTAACAAAAGAAACTATAAAAGAGTTACCAGATGATGTTACAATTATTTTAGCACCAAATACAAGACATGCAATAGCAATTTGCGCATGTAATTTTTACAAAAATCCATCTGAAAAGCTTAAGTTAATAGGAGTAACGGGAACAAAAGGAAAAACAACAACTACATTTATGATAAAATCAGTTTTAGAAAAACAAGGACTAAAAGTTGGATTGATTGGAACAATTTGCACATATATTGGAGATAAAAATTTAGGAGATAATGATAGAACAACACCAGAAAGTTTAGAATTACAACAACTTTTAAGAAGAATGGTGGATGAAAAATGTGATGTTGCTGTTATGGAAGTATCTTCTCAAAGCTTGAAACTAAATAGAGTAGATGGATGTAAATTTGAAATAGGAGTATTTACAAATTTTTCAAAAGATCATATTAGCCAAAAAGAACATCAAAGCATGGAGGAATATTATGAATCAAAAGTTAAATTGTTTACAATGTGTAAATATGGGTTCATAAATTCTGATGATATATATGCAAATAAATTACCTGAATTAGTACCTGAATGTACATTTAAAACTTATGGAATTGATAATCCATCAGAACTATTAGCAAAAGACATTACAGTAACTAACTCAAGTGTTGATTTTAAAGTAAAAATTGGAGATAAAAATCAAAGAGTAAAAACTGGAATTCCAGGAAGATTTAGTGTATATAATTCATTAGCTGCAATTAGTGTGGCATCTAGATTTAATTGTAGTGTTGAAAACATACAAGAATCATTACTAAATGTTCGTGTACCTGGAAGAAGCGAGCTAGTGGATAATGAAAAAGAATTAACTATTATGATAGACCATGCACATACACCAGAAAGTTTAGAAAATATTTTATCAACTGTTAGAGAATATACACAAGGAAAAGTAATATGTGTATTTGGATGTGGCGGTGACAGAGATGCAGGAAAAAGATCAATTATGGGAGAAATATCAGGAATATATGCAAACCATACAATAATAACATCAGATAATCCAAGAAGTGAAAAAACGGAAGATATAATTTCACAAATTGAAAAAGGAATTAAAAAGACAAAAGGAAGTTATGAATGTATAACTGATAGAAAAAAGGCAATAGAAACAGGAATTAAAATGTTACATAAAAAAGATATATTAGTTATTGCTGGAAAAGGACATGAGTTGACACAAGAAATTGAAGGGAAAAAATATCCGTTTGACGAGAGAAAGATTGTATATGATATAATAAAACAACTAAATTAAAAACAACAATGAACCAAGGAGGAAATATGGAATTTCAAACAAAGATAATATTACTATCATTAGTATTTAGCTGTATTATAGCTTTAATAGTTATTCCAATTTTAAAAAAATTAAAAGTAGGACAATTAGAAAGAAAAGAGGGACCACAATCACATTTAAAAAAACAAGGAACACCTACAATGGGTGGAATTATTATAATGATTACATTACTTGTAATTGGAGCACTTGTATGTTTTACATATATTAAATCAGAAGATATTGAAAATTCAAAAGTTGCAAGTAATTTGATTCCTTTAATAGCATCTACAATAGGATTTGGAGTTGTTGGACTAATTGATGATTTAAAAAAGCTAATTGGAAAAAATACAGATGGACTAAAGCCAGCCTATAAAATGTTAGGATTGCTAATAATTGCTGTAGGCTTTAGTATATATTTAACACAAATATTAAATATAGGAACAGATACCTATATACCATTTTTAAAAATGTCAATAAATTTACCTATATGGATATATGTACCATTTATGGTATTTGTAATGCTAGGTACAACAAATGCTGTTAATCTAACTGATGGAATAGATGGACTTTCAACAAGTGTTACAACAATAATAATTACATGCTTAACAGCTATAGGAATTATATTTGGAATAAAAGAAATAACAGTTTTTGGAGCAATATTAATTGGAGCATGCTTAGGATTTTTATTATTTAATCTTCACCCAGCAAAAGTATTTATGGGAGATACAGGTTCACTTTTGTTAGGAGGAGCAATTGCAAGTATGGCAATTTATTTAAAGATGCCATTGATATTAATTATAATAGCTTTAATTCCGGTTGTTGAAACATTATCAGTTATTATACAAGTTAGACACTTTAAAAAGACTGGAGAAAGAATATTTAAAATGACTCCAATACATCATCATTTTGAGTTATCAGGATGGAATGAGAACAAAATAGTATCTATATTTAGTATAATAACTCTTGTTTGCTGTGTAGTTGGATTATTGTCTATTTAAATATTTTGTAAATAACAATTGAGAAAGGAAAATAATAATGCAAAAAACGAATAAAAAAATGTCTAACTTTAAGAATCAGCAACTAGACTTTATATTGTGTGCAATAATATTTATATTACTTGCATTAGGAATAGTAATGGTACTATCTGCTTCAGCGCCATCATCATTAGCTAAAACTGGAAAAAGTTATTCCTATGCAGGTAAGCAATTGCTTTCGGCAGTTTTAGGAATGATAGGTATGTATATATTATCTAAAATAGATTACAGAAAATATAAAAAGATATACTTTTTAATATATATTGTTTCAGTAGCAGTATTATTTTTAGTATTAATTCCTGGATTGGGAATTGAAGGAAATGGTGCAAGAAGATGGATTGCTGTTCCGATTATAAATCAATTTCAACCATCTGAATTTACAAAAATAGGACTAATCATATTCTTTGCAGGATATTTAACAGAACATAAAAATGATTTAAGAGATTTTAAAAAAGGATTTATAATACCTTTAGTTTATCTTATGATTCCAATTGCAACATTGTACTTAGTACAAAACCACTTAAGCGCATCACTAATTATAGGAGCAGTTGCATGTATAATGATGGTAATTGCAGGAACAAGAATTATGTATTTTGTTATATTTGGAACAATAGGAGGAGGAGGACTTCTTTCTTATGTAATATACAAAATAAGTTCTGGAGCAAGTGGAAGCAGTTTCAGATTAGGAAGAATTGTTTCTTTTCTTGATCCATGGCAAGACCTTACTGGTACAGGATGGCAAGTAGTACAAGGATTATATGCAATAGGTTCAGGAGGTCTATTTGGTGTAGGACTTGGAGAAAGCAAACAAAAATATTTATGGCTTTCAGAACCTCAAAATGACTTTATATTTGCAGTTATTGCAGAAGAACTTGGATTTGTAGGATGCTTAATTATAATGATATTATTTGGAATTCTAATATGGAGAGGTGCACTAATTGCTATGAAAGCTCCTGATACATTTGGAAGCTTATTAGCAGTTGGAATAGTTAGTTTAGTTGCAGTTCAAGTTGTATTAAATATAGCAGTTGTTACATCTTCAATGCCAAATACAGGTATTCCATTACCTTTTTTCAGCTATGGAGGAACAGCATTAATGTTTTTATTATGCAGTATGCGGAATATTATTAAATATTTCACGAGCAGGATCAAAAGTATAAAAGGAGGAAGCTATGCGAGTAATAATAGCAGCAGCAGGAACAGGTGGACATATAAATCCTGGAATAGCGATTGCAAATGAAATAAAGAGACAAGAGCCAAATTCAGAAATAATTTTTGTTGGAACTAATAGAGGACTAGAAAATGATTTAGTTCCAAGAGCAGGATACAAATTAGAACATATAAATGCTTATGGATTTGATAGAACAATATCAATTGAAAATATAAAAAAAATATATCAAACATTTCATTCAATAAAAGAAGCAAAAAAAATAATAGAACAATTTAAACCAGATGTAGTAATAGGCACTGGAGGTTATATTTGTGTACCAATTGGAATAGCTGCTCAAAAAAGAAAAGTACCAGTTGTATTACATGAAAGTAATGCTTTCCCAGGAGTAGCTGTTAAAATACTTTCAAACAAAGCAAAAAAAGTATTAGTAGGATTTGAAGATGCAAAAAAAAGGTTGCCTAAAGCTAAACAAGTAGTGGTAACAGGAACTCCTACTAAAGTGAAGAAAGTAAAGATATCAGAAGAAAGAAAAAAAGAATTATTAAAAGAAAATAAATTAAATGATAATAAACCAATAGTATTGTTTTTTGGAGGAAGCCAGGGAGCTAAAAGTATAAATGACAGTTTATTAGAAATAATATCTAAAAAACAAAATCAAAATTATCAAATTTTATGGGCAGCTGGACCAGCACAATATGAAAAAATAAAAAATGAACTAAAAGAAAAATATTCTATAGAGATTGATAATATTGAAGATGTTAGTATAGTTCCATATATATACAATATGGAAGAAATAATGAATATTGTTGATTTAGTTGTTTCTAGAAGTGGAGCAATGACAATAACAGAAATTGCAAATGTGGGAGTACCAGCAATATTTATTCCATTTCCTTTTGCAACAGAAAACCATCAGGAATATAATGCAAAAGTATTAGAAAATGTTGGGGCAGCTAAAATTATATTAGACAAAAACTTGACATCAAATGAGTTAAATAGTACAATTACAAACTTAGTAGAAAATAAAAATACATTAAAAGATATGGGAAAAAAAGCAAATCAAGTTGCTATACAAAATGTAGAAGAAAAGATTTACAAAGAAATTAAAGAATTATAAAGGTGATTTTTGAACGACAGCTCTAAAAATCACTTAAAATTACTATTAAGGAGAAATTAAATGGCAGACAAGCTAATTATTGTTGAATCACCAGCAAAAGCAAATACAATTAAGAAGTTTTTAGGCGGAAATGTAAAAGTCATGGCATCAATGGGGCATATTAGAGATTTACCAAAATCAAAAATGGCAGTTGACATTGAAAATGATTTTGAACCAGAATATATAAATATTCGTGGAAAAGGAGACTTAATAAAGAGCTTAAAAAAAGAAGCAAAATCAGCAAAACAAGTATACTTAGCATCTGACCCTGATCGCGAGGGAGAAGCTATTGCTTGGCACTTATCACACATTTTAGAAATACCAGAAAATAGCAATTGTAGAGTCACATTTAACGAAATTACAAAAGAAACAGTAAAAGAAAGTATAAAAAAGCCAAGAACAATAAATATGGATTTAGTGGATGCTCAACAAGCTCGTAGAGTATTAGATAGAATAGTTGGATATAAAATTAGTCCAGTATTATGGAAAAAGGTAAAAAGAGGATTATCAGCAGGTAGGGTACAATCAGTTGCAGTAAAATTAATTGTTGATAGAGAAGAAGAAATAGAAAAATTTATCCCTGAGGAATACTGGAATATATACGCTAACTTATTAGAACCAAATTCTGATAAAAACTTTCAAGCTACATTATATGGAAAAGATAACAAGAAAATAGAAATACATACTAAAGAAGAAGTGGACGAGATATTAAAAAATATAGAAAAAGGTAAATATATTGTATCAGATGTAAAAAAAGGAGAGAAAAAAAGAACTCCAGCACCACCATTTACAACAAGTACTATGCAACAAGAAGCATCTAGAAAATTAAGTTTTACACTAAAAAAGACAATGTCTGTTGCACAAGGACTATATGAAGGTGTTCACGTTGGAGAAAAGGGAACTGTTGGTTTGATTACATATATGAGAACTGATTCAACAAGAATTTCTGACGAGGCAAGAGCTAAAGCAAAGGAAGTTATTACACAAAAATATGGCGAAAATTATTATGAAAATCGTTACTATAAAACAAAACAAAATGCTCAAGATGCACATGAAGCAATTAGACCAACATATATAGACTTAGAACCAGAAAAAATCAAAGATTTTTTAACAACAGATCAGTATAAATTATATCGTTTAATATATAACAGATTCATTGCAAGCCAAATGTCTAATGCTATATATGATACAGTTACAGCTAATATTGATGTAAATAACTATAATTTTAAAGCAAGTGGACAAACTTTAAAATTCAAAGGTTTTATGACTCTATATGTCGAAACTTTAGAAGATGAAAAAGAAGAAGAGGATAATTCTATTCCAGATTTATTAATTGGGCAAGAAGTAAAAAAAGAAAAATTAGAAGCAAAGCAAAGCTTTACACAACCACCTGCAAGGTATACAGAAGCAAGTTTAGTAAAAGCATTAGAAGAAAAAGGAATAGGAAGACCAAGTACTTATTCACCAACAATTACAACGATTTTAGAAAGAAGATATATTCAGAAAGAGCAAAAACAACTAATTCCAACAGACTTAGGAAAAATAGTAAATAAACTATTGGTTGAAAATTTCCCGGATGTTATAAATGTTGAATTTACAGCTAAAATAGAAGAGGAATTTGATGAAGTTGCAGAAGGAAAAAAACCATGGAAACAGGTTATAAGAGAATTTTATGGACCATTCAAAATAACTTTGGATAGAGTTGAAAAAGAGTTAGAACATGTTGAATTGGTGGAAGAAGTATCTGATGTACCATGTGAAAAATGTGGAAGAATGATGGTAATAAAATATGGTAGATATGGAAAATTCTTAGCTTGCCCTGGTTATCCTGAATGTAAAAATGCAAAACCAATTATAGAAACAATTGACGTGCCATGTCCAGTATGTGGTGGAAAAGTTCAAGTAAAAAAATCTAAAAGAGGTAGAAAATTTTATGTGTGCGAAAACAATCCAAATAGTTGCGAATATATATCATGGAACCCACCTAAAATAGGAGAAAAATGGAGCCCAGGGCCAAAAGAAGAAAAGAAAGAAAAAACTAAAACTAAAAAAAGTAGAAAGAAAACAACTAAAAGAAAAACTAAATAATAATTTTAAGAGCGAGGCATATGCCTCGTTTTTAAAATTATGTCATATTTCTTGATAATCGTCATTACCTATGATATAATAACAAATTGATAAAATTTCAAGGAGATTGCTATGTTAGAAGAAAAAGAAAAAATAAGAGAAAAGGAAAATCATAGAGTATTTAAGCAATTATTAAGTACTTTTTTGGAAAGTGAAGATGTTGCTCAAAATGAGACTGAAAGTATTAGTAAAAATATTAGAATTGTACCAAAGTTTTTCTATGATAATTTCAAAAAGCAATTAAAAGTAGAATTTAAAATAGGAGAAAAACAACTATATAAAATAAAAAATCTACCAGAGTTTTATGATAAAATGTTACATAATGAAACATATCAATATGGGGCAAAATTAAATTTTATACATAGCACTGAATCATTTGAAAAAGAATCGCAAGAGATTTTATCATTTTTACTTAAATATGCAGAAATTATAAAATATAGTAATGAAATGAATTATACGTACTATAGAAATAACTTTATTCAAGATAACATTTTGCTATCAAATACAGGATTAGATGATATTTTTGAAATTTTAAAAAATAAAGATGTTATTTTTCAAATAAATTCAACAGAAAAAAGTATATATTTTGCAGATGAAGAACCAAATATATACTTTAATATTACAGAATTAGATGGAAACAAATTTAGGTTAAGATGTAATATTGACGTTTTTGAATATGATATTCTTCAAGGAAAAGAATATGTATATATGCTATTTTCAGATACTTTATACAAATGTGAAAAAAGTTTTCAAGAGACCATAATAAAAATATTAGATGTACTAAGAAAAAATTATACAAATGAAATTATTATGGATGAAAAAGAAATAACTAATTTCTTTGCTATGATAGCTCCTAAAATAGAGGAAAAAGTAATTACTGAAGAATTGCCTAAATACATAAAAGAAAAGTATATTCCTCAAAAATTAGGAGTAAAAATATATTTAGATTATGACCAAAACAATAATGTTTTAGCAGACATAAAGTTTTGCTATGGAAAAAATGAATTTAATCCATTAATAAATCAGAATATAAATTTTGCACGAAATATGATAAAAGAAAATGAGGCATTAAATCAATTTATTAATACAGGATTTATGCTAGATAAAAATAATGCAAGATTAATATTAGTTGATGAAGAAAAAATATACCAATTTTTATCAACTGATATTGAAGAATATATGAAAAAATATGAAGTTTTAGCAACAGAAACTTTTAAGAAAAAAGAAGTACGTTCACCACAAATGAAAGCAATTGGGGTAAGAGTAGAAAATAATTTACTTCAAATTGATTTATCACAAATAGGAATTGAATTATCTGACTTATCAGAAATAATGGAAAAATATAAACTAAAAAAGACATTTTATAGATTAAAAGATGGAAGTTACATTAATTTAAAAGAAAATGATACACTAAAATTTTTAGATAATTTAAATCTTGATATGGAAAACGGGTATACAAACTTAAAAGACGGTGTAATTACACTTCAAAGTTATAGAAGTCTTTATTTAGAGAGATGTTTGAAAAATTTAAATAATGTTGAAATAAATAAAGATGAATCATATAAGACAATGGTAGATAGTTTACATACAAATCAAAAAAATGTTGAAATATCAGTTCCAGATAATTTAAATGCAGATTTAAGAACATATCAAAAGATAGGATATCAGTGGCTAAAAACATTGGATAAATATGAATTTGGTGGAATACTAGCAGATGATATGGGGCTTGGAAAAACAATCCAAGTACTAGCAGTAATATTAGACTATGTAAACAAAGAAGGAAAAATGCCTTCGTTAGTTGTATGCCCAAGTTCTTTAACTTTAAATTGGTTTGGGGAAGCTAATAAATTTGCACCAAGTTTAAAAGTATGTGTAATTAGTGGAAATGCATTAGAAAGAGCTAAAAAAATATCTAAAATACCACAATATGATTTAGTAATTACATCTTATGATTCACTAAAAAGAGACATAGATATATATGAAGAAAAGGCATTTAATTTCAGATATATGATAGCTGATGAAGCTCAATATGTTAAAAATAATAATACGCAAAATGCTAAAGCAATAAAGAAAATACTAACTAAAACAAGGTTTGCACTAACAGGCACTCCAATAGAAAATTCACTATCTGAACTATGGTCTATATTTGATTTTATTATGCCTGGATATTTATTTAAATATAAAAAATTTAAAGAAATATTTGAAACACCTATAGTGAAAGAAGAAAATGAACCTAGCTTAGAAAAGTTAAAGAAAATGATAGATCCTTTTGTATTAAGAAGAATAAAAAAAGAAGTATTAACAGAACTTCCAGATAAAACAATAAGTGTGTTATACAATGAAATGCAAGAAGAACAACAAAAAGTATATTTATCATATTTGGCTAAGGCTAGAAAAGAAATAAATGACGAAATAAAAGCAAATGGATTTGAGAGCAGTCAAATCAAAATATTAGCTCTTTTAATGAGATTAAGACAAATATGCTGTCATCCAAAATTGTTTTTACAAAATTATGATGGAGAAAGTAGCAAACTTATACAATGTGTTGAACTTATAAAAAATACAGTTGAAAGTGGTCATAAAATATTATTGTTTTCAGGTTATACTTCAATGTTTGAAATGATTGAAAAAGAACTTAAAAATAATAAGATATCATATTTAAAATTAACAGGACAAACTAAAGTATCAGAAAGAATAGAACTTGTTGATAAATTTAATGAAGATGAAAATATTAAAGTATTTTTAATATCATTAAAAGCAGGAGGAACAGGTTTAAACTTAACTGGAGCAGATGTAGTAATTCATTATGATCCATGGTGGAATTTGTCGGCTGAAAATCAGGCGACAGATAGAACTTATAGAATAGGACAAAAAAATAATGTTCAAGTTTATAAATTAATTACTAAAAATTCAATTGAAGAAAAAATTTATGAATTACAACAAAAAAAGGCTAAATTGGCAGATAATATGTTATCAACTCAAAATACATTTATAAACCAATTATCTAAAGAAGACATAATGAAATTATTTGGATAAGGAGATAAAATGAAGGATTATATAACAATAATAGGTGGAGGACTAGCTGGTTCGGAAGCAGCATATCAAATTGCTAAAAGAGGAATAAAAGTTAAACTATATGAAATGAAACCACAAAAATTTTCGCCTGCGCATACTAACAAAAATTTAGCAGAGGTAGTATGTAGCAATTCATTTAAATCAAATTTACATACAAATGCATGTGGACTATTAAAAGAAGAATTAAGAATACTAGATTCACTTTTGATAAAAATAGCAGATGAAACATCAGTACCAGCTGGGCAAGCATTAGCAGTTGACAGAGAAGTTTTTTCTAAAAGAGTAACAGAAGAATTAGAAAAAATGGAAAATATAGAGATAATTAGAAAAGAAATAGGAAATGAAGCTATAACAGATAAAAATGAATTAGAAAATATGGCTAGTGACGGAATTGTTATTATAGCAACAGGACCACTAACATCAGATAATTTATCAAATGAAATTTTAAAAATAACAGGGCAAGATAAATTGTTTTTTTATGATGCAGCAGCACCAATTATTGAAAAAGATTCAATAGATATGAATATTGCATTTTGGGGTGAACGCTATGAACAAGAAAGGGAAAAAGAAGAAGATATAGAGAAATGGACAGAAAGAATAAAAACTCAAAATGAAGCAAGCTATTTAAACTTACCAATGAATAAAGAAGAATATGAAAAATTTTGGAATGATTTAGTAAATGCAGAAGTTGTAACATTACATGATTTTGAAAAAAAAGAAATATTTGAAGGATGTATGCCTATAGAAATAATGGCAAAAAGAGGAATAGACACTTTAAGATTTGGACCATTAAAACCGGTTGGCTTTACAGATCCAAGAACAGGGTACAGACCTTATGCAATTGTACAACTAAGACAAGATAATACAGAAGGTAATTTGTTTAATATGGTTGGATTCCAAACAAATTTAAAATTTGGAGAACAACAAAAGGTATTTAGTATGATTCCAGGATTAGAAAATGCAAATTTTGTGAAATATGGAGTGATGCACAGAAATACCTATATAAATTCTACCAAACTATTAGAACCAACTTATAAACTAAAAGTTAATAGAAATATATATTTTGCAGGACAAATTACAGGAGTGGAAGGATATGTTGAATCAATATCATCAGGACTAGTAGCAGCACTAAATGCAATAGAACAATATAATAAAACAGAAAGAAAAGTAATATTTTCAGAGCTTACAATGATAGGAGCGTTAAGCAAATATATATCAACAACAAATGACAATTTTCAACCAATGAATGCAAACTTTGGAATTTTACCAGAACTTTCTGAAAAAATAAAAGATAAAAAATTAAAATATTCGAAATTAGCAGATAGAGCTATTATTGATTTAAAAAATAGCATAAAAATAAAAGATATCTAGATTATCTAGATATCTTTTATTTTTATTATCTTTGATTATCATTACCTTTTTGAGCACCTTTTTGAGCTGCCCTATTTTGTTGGCTAGCTTCACGTAGTAAATTTTCTTCAAATTGTTTTTCATAATCTCTAATTACTTCATATTTCATAGAATCTCTAAATGATGTTTTCTTATTAGATGTTTTTGAAGAAGGAGTAGATTTATTGTTATTTTCCTCTTCTGGCTCTTCTTCCATAGATTCTCTTTCAGTTCTTCTTCTATTTACCCAATTTTTGAAACGTTTTATAAATTGATACCATTTTGGTTGAGTAGCTGGTAAGTTATAACCTTGTTCTTGTTCTTCTTCATCTCCATTGATTCGAGCTGAACTTTGCGATCTACGAGAAGTATTTGCTGGCTGGTTAATAGTTCCAAGAGTGCTTTCAGAATCTCTAATTGGAAAATCCTTAACTGTTAAGTTTTTGTTTGCTAATCTAGAGTCGAGTGGTGAAAGATAACCAATATTATATAAAGCTGTTTCATAATTTGCATTTTGTTTATCAATACCTGCAATGTATTTATTATTTGCTTTTATATTTTTTTCAAGATCTTCATAAGATGTAATTTTATCTATAACTTCTCTACTTATTGAACCTTTAAAATATCTTGCTATTTCACTTCTGCTTTGCTCTACAGATGTATTAGCTGTAACTAAATCAACTTGAGCTTGACTAATCTCTGCAGGAGTTTTAGATGGGTCTGATATAATAGCATTTAATTTTTTTACATCATTTAAATGTTTTTCAAGATCTTTTAGCATATACATAACATTAGGATCTTGTTTTGCAGCTTCTGTAATCTTACTTAAAGTTGCATTTTCATTTAATCTAGCTTCTTTTTCTTTTTGATTTCTAAGTAATGCTCTAGAAAATTTAGTTCCAACCACTTTTTCTAAATGAGCTTTTAATTCTGGGTCTTTTGAAATATCTTCAAAATGTTGGTCAATTGTTGACAGATTTTTTTCAATAATTGATTTTAATCTTAACAATGATTGCTTAGCCTTTAAAAAATCATCTTTTACCCTTTTTATATCTGTTTCACATTGTTTGATTTCTGCATTATTTTTGTCTTCTTTTGCACGTTCTAATCTAATATTTAAGTCTTGAAAATCTCTACTTAATTTTTTTACTTCTGCTTTCTTTTGCTCAAATGCAACATTAAGTTTGCTTGACTTATCAGTAACATTTCTAGCAATGCCATACTCTTTGTCCATTTTTTCTAAATCCATAAAATTTTCCATAATATTTAAATATTATGGAGACACCCCCTTTTTCTATAATACTTCATCACATTCTGCAATTAAATTGTCTATTTCACGTAAAATATCATCAAGTTCAATTTTTAAGTCTACTAATTCTTCAGCAGATAAGTTTTTTAATTCGTCTTTATTTATTGATAAAACTTCTTCTTCCATCGTATTTTCATCTAAATTAAATATTAAATTTAGATTTCCTCCCTTCGTAAAATAATTACATTCATACCTTTATTTTACAATAATTAGCAAAAAAAGTCAACAGATAATGCCCATATTGTGCAAAAAAAAACATATTTTATAAAAAAAGAATAGTTCTTTTTGAAGATTATTTTTTTACTTTTTTAAAAAAGTTGGTTTTAAGACTTACACATAAATTAAAACTAATAAAAAACATGTAAAACTGTTGACTTTTAAACAGCAAAATGTTAAAATATTAACCGTTAGTGTAAAATACGCGAAGAGTGTATTTCCCTAACGGTTTATTTGTCACAAAAAAGTAACATATATTACTTTTTCGTAGAATATTTTATTTTTAATTATAGAAAAGAGGTGAAATTTAAGTGCCAACAATTAATCAATTAGTAAGAAAAGGTAGAAAAAGTTCTACAACAAAATCAACAGCACCAGCATTACAACATGGTTATAATTCTATGAATAAAAGAATGACTAACAAAAGAGCACCACAAAAAAGAGGTGTATGTACTGTTGTAAAAACTGTAACACCTAAGAAACCAAACTCAGCTTTAAGAAAAGTTGCCAGAGTTAGACTATCTAATGGATATGAAGTTACTTCATATATTCCAGGTATAGGACACAACCTACAAGAACACAGTGTTGTTTTAATTAGAGGAGGAAGAGTAAAAGACCTTCCAGGTGTTAGATACCACATTATCAGAGGAACATTAGATACAGCAGGTGTTAAAGACAGAATGCAAGCTCGTTCTAAGTATGGAGCTAAGCGTCCAAAGAAGTAGAAATTTGAGATGGTGCATATAATCTATTACTAATTTAAGGTACTTAAATTTATAATACATTATATAGCACTATACGGAAAAGCATAGAGCTTTTCAGAGTACCTATCATACGGTTTAGTATGAAATTCTAAAAGGAGGGAAGAATAGTGCCAAGAAAAGGATTTATAGCAAAAAGAGAAGTTTTACCAGATCCAATATATAATAGCAAGGTTGTTACA
>OGLM01000195.1_pt1 | contig 74950 bp, 41 predicted proteins | sample 1572531 | NCBI WGS metagenome assembly OGLM01 (sample SAMEA2581909, study PRJEB24529) | metagenome | biome: Human gut stool | place: China | collected 2011
GACATCATTGATAAAAGCAGGCTTATTGCATAAGGTGATTATACCGAACTGACGTTTGATTAGTTATTTATTTCATTTTCCTTTCCTTAACCGTTGCCACCATGTCATGTTATTCCAACGGTCTATTTCTTTTTGTAACTTGCGGTTCATATCTTCCAATCTTTGTATTCTTTCAACTTGAACCTCATTTTTACTTTCCAACCTTTGTATTTGGTCATAATATGATGCACATTCCGCTTGCAAATCTTTTATTTTTGTGACATTAGATGTATTTTGTTCATTCAAATCCTGTATCTTTGCCTTATTAGTCTCATTTTTCGCTTTCTCAATGACAAGCAAAAGGTCTTTTTTATTGATTGCTTCATTCAATTCACAAATTTCCGCTTCATAACAATCTTTGCTTTGTTGGGAAACAATCACATCAATTTCATCCCAATACTTTTGCCGTTCAATGTCTTTTTTATACTGCCTTTGTATATTTTCTTTTTCAGTATAAAATTTTGAAGATTGCGATTTATAATGATTGAAAAGATTATATATCAAGCAGCAATGCTTCTTAAATGCCTCCGTATTTCTATCATCTCTGGCCTTTATGGCTTTTTCAAAACTTATAATCGCTTCTGAAATGTTGCCATTGCCCAAATTGTCCCAAAATTGTCTATAAAGCTTATTCGCTTTACCTTCTTCAATTTCTTGAACGACTAAAGTATTAGGAGTCTTTGTCTGGGCAAAACGCAAAACACGATAGTCGGTCTTTATAGAATGTCTTGTAATCGGAGATAGCAAGTGTACTCCATTCAAACGTTTACATCTACTTAATGCCACATATACTTGCCCATAATCAAAACAACTTGATAAATCTGCATAAATACTGTCAAATGTCATACCCTGACTTTTATGTATGCTTACAGCCCATGCCAGTTTAAGAGGATATTGCGCAAATGTCCCTTTGATTATAGCTTCCACTGTTCTTGTCTTCCTTACTTTGCCGTCTTGTTGCTTCTCTTCTTTTTCAACTAATTTATATTCAATGTTTTCCCAGGTATCTTTTTCAACTTCGACCAAGCATTCGTCTTCCAATCCAACTTCTTTAAGTTCAACAATAATACAAGTATCCTTAATGTCCTTAACAATACCTATATTCCCATTATAATAAGTAAAAGATTGGGTCTGTGCATCCCATTTGTTTTTCATAATCATTACTTGTGCACCAATTTTTAGTCTTAGTAGTTCTTCAACTGGGAATAACGATTTTGGATAATCACCATTTATACTTGCCTGAAAAACGAACTCCTTTCCATTGAGTTTTGAATATTTTTCATTATTATATTTATTTATGTCATAATTTGTTGGAGCTAAAAATATCGTGTTTTCTTCTGTAGACAACTTGTCTGGAGAAATAACCCTTGAATTAAGCATGGCTAATTCTCCGTCAGAAATATTATTTACACGTATCTTGTCAAGCAAAGACAAAAACTCCTCTTCCTGTTGCCTATATGGTTTTTCCAATTCGATGTAAGCAGGTACGCTTCCCTTATAAACCTTCGAAGAAAAGAAATATGGGCTATCGTATTCTTTTTTTAAAATTTCCCATACTGGCCTGGCAATAGGTGGCAATTGAAAAACATCTCCAATGAGCAAAACTCTTACACCACCAAAAGGCTTATCTTGTCTTCTGTATGCACGCAGGATAAGGTCTATGCTGTCCAAAACATCACATCGTACCATTGACACTTCGTCAATGATTATTAAAGACAGATTTTTTATCAGCTCTTCTTTTTCTTTCTTGTACTTTAACCAATTATATATATTTTGTATATTGAATATAACCTCATTGGGCAAATGGGGATTAAAGTCCAATTTGAAAAAAGAATGTATGGTTTGACCACCTGCATTAACAGCAGCACGTGCTGTAGGTGCCAAAATAACCTTATTGCCTCTGTATTGTGAAGCAATATATTTTAGAAAGGTTGTCTTTCCTGTTCCTGCTTTTCCAGTCAAGTAAATGATAGGTTTGTCAGTTTCCAGTACCAACTCGCAGGCTTTGAAAAATATTGGATTGTCTTCATCCAATTTCATACCTGCAAGGTACCCTTTCTTATTAAGGATATTCTGTATTACATCATCTTTCATATAATCCTTTTTGTAGCCATACTACAAAAAGAAGGTGTGATACTTTCCTGTCAAGTCCAAGGTATCACCACAACACCTACAATCACAAACAGGGAAAGCCCACACCTTACGGTATGAGCATTCACTTGCTTACTGTTGTGATTGTTAGTCTTTAAAGTGGTGATTTTAGGACTTTCACAAGTAAGAAGCAAACACTTCTTTTTCCAATATGTCTTTGTTAAACTTTACTTCATTCGCAATTCATTTGATTGTTCATGTCACAAATATACGATTTTATGTCAAGAAACAATCATTTGACGGCATTTTTTTCAAGTCTGCATCAATATATTGGACACCGGACATCAGGCTATTTGTTAAAACAGCCGCATGCGGCATGGTCTGAATGCAGAAGAATACACACCAAGCCAATACCTGAAAAGATGTAAGGAAACAAGCTGAAACGGATGCAGAACCAAGAGGTGGCCTTTCAGGCTGTAAAAGGTCACATATCAGGACGTAAAAGGTGGCCTTTTGCAATGCAAAAAGCCACCTTTTACAAGCACGGCGGGCAGGCGTCTGCAAGTCGTTGGGATACAAGCTGTTACATTAAGCATAAATCTTATGGTGGCACGGCACACACATTCCGCCGGCAGGCATGTCCGGCAGCAGGTATTCCTCCGGCCAAGGGTTGTAAGAAGAAGCCTGTTTAGCCGGCAGATTATCCCAGCACTATCAAGCCCGAGCCTGCCGGCAGGTTAATGATTGTTTTATGAATTAACACTGCCGCACTGCCTGTTTCTTACCAAAAGTACGTATATTTGCAATACAGAAAACACTTAACGGTAACGAAATGCAGTTCAGAACGAAAGTAACAATTGATAAACCGGACTTTAAGATAGAACCTTGCGAGCAAATGCTGTTCGTAGGCTCATGCTTCGCCGACAACATAGGCAAAAGGTTCAAGGAAGAAAAATTCAGGGCAACGGTCAACCCGTACGGCGTGATGTACAATCCGGCGAGCATTCTGCACACGGTAAGACGGTGCGGCGAAGCTCCGCGCACGGCCTTGTTCACATTAGGCACCAACCATGTGTACATACTGAACGAGACGGGCGAAATCGTAGACAACTGCGCCAAACGCCCGCAACGGTTGTTCACCGAACGCGAACTTTCAGTCGACGAGTGCTTCGGCTACCTGCTCGAAGCCGTCGACATACTCGCCGCAAGGCGCCGTGACGTGAAGGTAATAGTGACGGTAAGCCCGATACGCTACGCCAAATACGGCTACCACGGCAGCGCCCTGTCTAAGGCGGTGCTGCTGCTTGCCGCCGACAAGTTGGTGAAAGAACGCCCCGGAACGGCGAGTTATTTCCCTGCATACGAGATTGTCAACGACGAACTGCGCGACTACCGCTTTTACGCTCCCGACATGCTGCACCCTTCGGCACAGGCTGTGGAATACATTTGGGAAGTCTTCTCAGAAGCGTATTTCTCCGACGAGGCTAAACGATTCGTCGAGGAATGGCGGCCGCTGAAGGAGGCGCTGGGGCATAAGCCGTTCCATCCAGAGTCTGCCGAATATCGTGAGTTTATGAATAAAACAATGTTAAAAGTTAAGGAGTTTTCAAAAAAATATCCGAACTTTGTACTTTAGAAAAGTTGGAAAAGTAATTTAAGGTAAGAATTTTGAGCAGCAAGGCCCGGCCTTGCTTCACCTTGACAATACCTAACTGCTTTAAATAGTTGGTTTTATATGTCCTACACTATTGAAAAAGTCACCACACTGATAGGCGCGCGCCGCTACGGCACGGCCGAAGGTAACATACGCTGGCTGCTGACAGACAGCCGCAGCGTGTGCTTCCCCGAAGAAACATTGTTTTTCGCGATACGCTCCGAACGCAACGACGGGCACAAATACATCGCCGACCTGTACCGCAGGGGAGTAAGAAACTTCGTTGTCGAACAACTCCCCGGCGAGTACGACACGGCATACGCAGACGCTAACTTCCTGAAGGTGCCACACTCCGTGAAGGCACTGCAACGCCTTGCCGAACGCCACCGCGACGAATTCGACATACCCATTGTCGGCATAACAGGCAGCAACGGCAAGACCGTTGTAAAGGAATGGCTGTACCAGTTGCTCTCACCGTCGATGATAGTGACACGCAGCCCGCGCAGCTACAACTCGCAGATAGGCGTGCCGCTTTCTGTCTGGCTGTTGGACGAACACAGCCAGGTCGGAGTTTTCGAGGCCGGCATCAGCCAAAAAGACGAAATGCCTGCGCTACGCGACATCATACAGCCCACGGTAGGCGTGCTGACAAACCTCGGCACTGCACACCAGGAGAACTTCTCATCCCTGGAAGAGAAATGCACGGAGAAGCTCATACTTTTCCATGACACACAGGCCATAGTGTACCCCTGGGACGACGAGATTGTAAGAAGTTGCGTTGAAAAGCTCGACTATAAAGGCCAACGGATAGCATGGTCGACGAAAGACAATGCTGCCAGGATGTTTGTGAAATCTGTCGTGAAGGAGAACCTGTCGACCACTGTCAACTATGTATTCGACGGCGTGGAAGGCTGCTATACGCTACCGTTCATCGACGAAGCGTCAATATCAAACTCCATCGTCTGCGCTGCAATAGCCCTTTATCTCGGACTGACAACCGAGCAGGTTGCGGCACGCATGGCAAACGTAGAGCCTGTGGCCATGCGCCTCGAAGTAAAGCAGGGACAGCACGGATGCACGCTTGTGAACGACTCGTACAACTCTGACATAAACTCGCTCGACATCGCGCTCGACTTCATGAGCCGCCGACCCGACCATGCCGGACGCAAGCGCACCCTGATACTGAGCGACATCTACCAAAGCGGAAAAAGCGGAGAGGCATTATATAAAGAGGTGTCAGACTTGGCTAAAAAGCGCGGTGTACAGAAATTTATCGGCATAGGACCTGAAATAAGCGCCCATGCGGATGTAATAGACATACCCGAAAAATATTTCTTTGCCGACTGCCACGAGTTCATAGCCAACAGCGTATTCACATCATTGCACGACGAAGTGATACTGCTTAAAGGTGCACGCAGGTTCAGTTTCGACCGTCTGACAGAGCTTTTGGAGCAGAAGGTACACGAAACAATACTTGAGGTTAACCTCAGTGCAGTGGTGAAGAACCTCAATTACTACCGCTCGTTCATGAAGCCGACGACGAAGATAGTGTGCATGGTGAAGGCCGACGCATACGGAGCAGGTGCCGTAGAAGTGGCAAAGACATTACAAGACCACCGCGTTGACTACCTGGCAGTAGCCGTGGCAGACGAGGGAGTGACGCTAAGGAAGAACGGCATAACGTCGAACATTATGATAATGAACCCTGAAATGACGGCTTTCAAGACAATGTTCGACTACGACCTTGAACCCGAAGTCTACAGCTTCCGCCTGCTCGACGCCCTCGTTAAAGCAGCAAGGAAGGAGGGAATAACCGGCTACCCCGTACACATTAAGCTCGACACAGGCATGCACCGCCTCGGATTCAATCCACAAACAGATATGGACGAGCTGATAAAACGGCTGAAACAGCAGAACGCAATAATACCGCGTTCGGTATTCTCACACTTCGTCGGCTCCGACAGCGACGACTTCGACAACTTCTCCGAACGGCAGTTTGCCTTGTTCAAGGAGGGCAGCGAAAAGCTGCAATCGGCATTCAGCCACAAGATAATACGCCACATGGACAATTCAGCCGGCATCGAACACTTCCCCGAACGCCAGCTCGACATGTGCCGCCTTGGACTGGGACTGTACGGAATAGACAGCCGCGACAACTCAGTGATAAACAACGTTTGCACACTGAAGACCACCATACTGCAGATACACGCCGTGCCTAAAGAAGAAACCATAGGTTACAGCAGGAAAGGCAAATTGACACGCGACAGCCTGATTGGCGCAATACCCATCGGATATGCCGACGGCTTGAACCGCTTGCTGGGCTGCGGCCGCTGCTATTGCCTGGTAAACGGCAAAAAGGCTCCTTACGTAGGCAACATCTGCATGGACGTGGCAATGATCGACCTAACAGACATAGACTGCAAGGAAGGCGACACCGTGGAAATATTCGGCGACGATTTGCCCGTCACAGTGCTTTCAGACGTAATGGGCACAATACCTTACGAGGTGCTGACAAGCATCAGCAACCGCGTAAAACGGGTCTACTTCCAAGACTAACTGATAAAGGAGCCAGGAAACAACAAATACGTTTCTTGGCTCCAATCTTGTTATTAAGCTATTTTAACGAGCTTGTATGTTTTTTTTAATGAAAAAACAGTAACTTTGCGCAAACTTACTTTTAAACAGATACTATTAATCAAATTATCAAATAATGAATCCGATTCAAACTACTAAAATGACCAACTTCCGTTGGGTCATTTGTGCGTTGCTTTTCTGCGCTACGACGGTGAACTACCTTGACAGGCAGGTTCTCTCACTTACGTGGAAAGACTTTATTGCACCTGAGTTCCACTGGAATGATGCCCATTACGGCATGATTACCGGTTTCTTCTCTGTGTTTTATGCGGTAGCTTGCTTGTTCGCAGGTAAATTCGTCGACTGGATGGGCATAAAGAAAGGTTATCTTTGGGCCATTTTTATCTGGTCGTTGGGCGCATGTTTGCATGCCGGTTGCGGCTGGGTTACAATGGAAATCGAAGGACTCGACTCTGTCGCCGCCCTCCGTGCAGTTGAGGCTGGAAGCGCAATGGCTGTCGCAATCGCTACGCTTAGCGTGTGGTTGTTCCTCGTATGCCGTGCAATCCTGGCATTGGGTGAAGCAGGAAACTTCCCTGCAGCCATAAAGGTTACTGCTGAATACTTCCCGAAAAAAGACCGTGCCTTCGCCACGTCAATCTTCAATTCAGGCGCATCTGTCGGCGCTTTGGCAGCTCCGTTGACCATTCCTATCCTCGCAAAGCATTTCGGTTGGGAGATGGCTTTCATCATCATCGGTGCCATTGGTTTCGTATGGATGTTCTTCTGGGCTCATCTTTATGAGAAGCCTGAAAACTCAAAGCACGTGAACAATGCAGAGCTTATCTACATCAACCAGGACGAGGAAGAAGAAAACAAGCCTGCAGAAGCTGCAAAAGAAGAAAAGACAATACCTTTTATACAGTGCTTCAAATACAAGCAAACATGGTCGTTCGTTGTAGGTAAATTCTTCACAGACGGTGTTTGGTGGTTCTATCTGTTCTGGGCTCCGGCTTATTTCTCAGACCAGTTCGGTTACGAGTCATCATCAACCATGGGTATGGCGCTTATCTTCGTGCTTTACCTCATTGTTACAGTGCTGTCAATATACGGCGGTTACCTGCCCAAACTCTTTGTAGAGAAGAAAGGCATGGGCCCGTATGCAGGTCGTATGCTCGCAATGCTTATCTTCGCATTCTTCCCATTGTTCGCATTGTTTGCCCAGCCGTTAGGAAACAGCTCTGTATGGTTCCCGGCAATAATAATAGGTCTTGCCGGCGCAGGACACCAGGCTTGGTCAGCAAACTTGTTCTCAACCATCGGCGACATGTTCCCGAAATCAACAATCGCAACTATCACTGGTATCGGTGCCATGGCCGGAGGTATAGGCTCACTGCTCATCAACCTCGGCGCAGGTGAACTCTTCACATACGCTGAAAACGCAGGTTCAGCATTTACATTCCTCGGTTTTGAAGGCAAGCCAGCAGGCTATATGATAATCTTCTGCATCTGTGCTGTTGCCTATTTGCTGGCATGGGTTATCATGAAGGCCCTCGTACCTAAGTACAAGCCTATTGTTGTAGAATAATAAGAACTGAATTTAATAAGCATAAAAGAAGAAGGATGCTTCCTGATTTGGGAGCATCCTTCTTCTTATTTCCACGTCGTCCAACACAAAACAAGTAGAACGATTCATTTATTCTTCTTTTCCAAATTGATCAGTAACAGGCCTATCGCAGTCCAGATAAGTTCCCTTATGCGGACTATCAAAGCGACAAAAATACCTGCACTTGCCGACAGGGCCAATCCCGCAGTTGACATGATAAAACCTCCCTCACGGCCTCCCAACTGCAATGGAATGAAAAACAGCAGGTTGGCAAACAGGCTGGTGAAAGCCAATATTAAGACACACTGGGCGAAACTTACATCGGCTGTCAGCACCAAAAGTATGAACATTATCTCAAAAGCCGAACAGAAACGGCACGCCAACTCGAGCAACACTGCTGAAACAAACGACTTGCGGTTCTGATTGTGCAGGGCTGCAATCTGGCTGTCGATAGTGTCAAGTTGTTCTTTATGCCGCTCGACGAAGCCCCTTGCCCACTTCTTCGCCCCTGGAATATGCTTGAGCAGATTCATAAGTCTTACAGCCATGCCTTTGCGGTAACCTTTGATGAAAAACCATACACCTAAAAGGCAGAATGCTCCTGCCGACGTGAGAATGATGCCCATAAAGAAATTCAAAGGCTCGGTAAGCAAATATATCAGAATCGACAATATCCAAAAAAGGAAGTGGCTGAAGATATGGGTCATGGCATAAAGGATTACCGAAGACGACGCCCGCTCCGGCCCAATCTTGGGCGACAACGACATAACACGGTACGGCTCGCCACCCATAAGCCCGCAAGGAGTCGTATAATTCAACGCAAAACCGGATACGGTAATCTTGTAAAGCCAGAAAAAATTAATTTTTGTTGGTTCATTAGAACCACTTTTTATGATGATATACCACGTGGCCGTATTGAACATATACAGAAAAGCCCACAAGGCAACAACGGCAAAAAACCAATATCCGGCACTCTTTAATCCGTCCCAAACCTGCCGATAGTCGAGCTGTGTCAACATAACGGCCAGCATGACAATGCCGAACAAGAAGAACAGATTCTGATATTTCTTCTTCACTACTACGACTGTTTACTCTGTAAAGAATTAAGAATCAAGAAAAACATCCACACGGACAAGACTGCACATGCTAACGGTTTCCTTAATTCTTAATCCAAACATGTATTATTAAGATTATTCCTTATTCTCCTTAGCCTTGGGTATGTTGAACCTTACCTTCTCGCTGTCGTCGCGCTTCTCGTGATACAATTTCTCCAACGGATTGGCAAGCGGTTCGTCATACTCAGCCCTGTTGCGGAATACATCAATAGCTACGTAGACTGCATGGCGCAAAGAGCTTTCGTCGGCAACGTTTTTACCAGCTATTTCATAAGCCGTACCATGGTCTGGAGAAGTGCGGACAATAGGCAGGCCTGCCGTAAAATTGACCCCGTCGCCCCTGTCAAGAGCCTTGAACGGCGCCAGGCCCTGGTCGTGATACATTGCCAACACACCGTCGAACGACTCGTAACCGCCGTGTGCGAAGAAACCGTCGGCTGCATACGGGCCAAAGGCATAAACACCGTTGTCTGAGAGTTCCTTGATGGCAGGTATTATGATATTATTTTCTTCAGTCCCAAGCAGGCCGCCGTCACCGGCATGAGGATTAAGAGCAAGTACGGCTATACGCGGATTGGATATGCGGAAATCACGCTTCAATGACATGTTGAAGATGGTTGCCTTCTCGACAATAAGATCTTTCGTCAAGTTCTTGGACACGTCGGCAATGGGCAAATGCGTAGTCACCAGCGCGACACGCATGATATCGTTAAGGAGAATCATCAACGACTTGCCTCCACCGACACGCTCTTCAAGATACTCCGTATGCCCGCAGAAGTTGAAACCGTCGCCCTGTATGTTGTTCTTATTTATCGGAGCTGTGACGAGCACGTCCAGAAGTCCTTTCTTATAATCCTCAACCGCACGCTCAAGGGCCTTGAACGACGCCATGCCGGCCTCCTTCGACGGACTGCCGAGTTCAACCTTGACCTCCTCGTCAAAAGTAGGCAGAAGGTTAAGCTTACCGCTATGTGCATCATCAGCCGAATTGATAATAGTAAAGTTTGCCTGAATACCGAGCGCATTACGATGATAAGCTGCCACCTTCGGCGAACCGTAAATTATCGGGGTGCACAGCTCTAGCATAGCCGGTTCTGAGAAAGTCTTGAAAATAACCTCATATCCTATGCCATTTGTGTCACCGTGCGTTATGGCAACGCGTATTTTCCTGTTTTCCATATCTTTATATTATTAATTTAATGTGACGGAGCATCTAAAGGCTAGTGCCCTGCAAGACCGTGAGCGGGCCATGCCGTCCTCCACCATCATTCTACTTCTTTACTTTCTTCATTGTGTACAGTGCCGCCTCCACCTGCCTTAACAGGTTGCGTTTCTTCATGCCTGGCGCATATACGAACGCCTCTGCCACTACAATCCTGCGGCTGGCCGAATCGACAACCGAGTGCGACACAAACGGACCGCCCATGGCGTCGCCCTTCATCGACCAGAGTCCGCGACAGACCATCATGCGGCGTCCTTTCACGGCAACCATGCCGCTCGATACGGTTTCAATGTCCGTCTGCATATACATTCCGGCACGTTCGCCGGGTATGTTAACCTTCATGACACTGTCGCGCACATGCAAAGCCCTGACAGGGTCGAGGCTGTCGCCGGCGTATGAATAAATGCAGATGTTACTCATACCATCCGGCACATTGTCAGAAAACCAGACGAAACCGCGCCCACGCTTGCTCGACTTCATGCCGGCAGGTATCTTCATGTCATAGCCGAACATTTCACCGACCACGCCCGAAGCCTTGGCGTTAAGGCCTATACGCGCTATTCCGCCGCTTATTTCAGAACGCACAAGCAGATCGGTCAAATGTTTACCCATGCGCGGCATGTCAGCCACAAGGGCTGAATCTGACGCCGCGTTCAGATAAACCACTACCTGCGGCTTCGCCCACACGTTCCTTTCATATCTGATCATCGTCCGCGTAAACAAGTGCGGATTAACGTTTACTATGACAATGCTACGCGCCAGTCTGGCAATTTGGTTGAAACGTACGCTGTCGGTAACAGAGACATCGAACATCGGCTCTTTCTGCGGCAGCCCTGGCACGTCTTGCGACAGTATACTGTCCACGGCTACGACACCACGGCCATTACCCGACGCAGCAAACAGAAGGACCTCGTAAGGCCGTCCGCCGCTGCTTGGCAGCAACGAACCCTGCCCCTCGCATGACACAGCCACAACGGCGACGAGCGCAAGCCAGACAAGCACGTGCCTCATCACTCGCCGGCGGCATCCTTCCTTGCCGTGCTCAACAGTCCGCAGGCTGCATAAATGTCTTGCCCGCGGCTGGCCCTAATCGTAGTAAACACGCCATGCCCTGTCAGATAGTCGCGGAATGCTTCCATGCGTGAGTCGTCGGCTCCATGCAGGTCAACACCCGGTATCTGGTGAAACCGAATAAGGTTTATGCGGCAGTCGAGTCCCTTCAGCAGCTTGATTATCTCACGCGCGTGCATCGGCGAGTCGTTCACTCCGCCGAAGACTATATACTCGAACGACAGGCGGCGTTGGTGGCTGAAGTCATAATTGCGGAGCATCTCGACAACGTCTGCAATGGGCATGGCTTTCTCCGCCGGCATCAGCATCGCGCGCTGCTCATGTATGGGCGAATGCAGGCTTATGGCAACATGGCACTCGCTTTCCTCGATAAAACGCTTCAGCTTGTTCTTGACGCCTACACTGCTTACGGTTATGCGCTTCGGACTCCACGCATATCCCCAGTCCGCCGTCAACGCACCGGTGGCCTTGAGCACGTTGTCAAGATTGTCCATAGGCTCGCCCTGACCCATGAACACGATGTTGGTCAGCTTATCGCGCTCGGGCAGCGAGTATATCTGGTTGAGTATGTCTGCCGTTGTCAGGTTGCCCTCGAATCCCTGCTTACCGGTCTGGCAGAACAGGCAGTTCATCTTGCATCCCACCTGCGACGACACGCAAAGCGTGGCACGGTCGTTGTCGGGAATGTAGACGGTCTCTACAAACTTGCCCGACGACGTAGGGAAAAGGTACTTCACAGTCCCGTCGACAGACCGTTGGCTCTCGGCAGGGGGCATGCATCCTATTGCGTAACGCTCTTTCAACAGTTCGCGGTTGCCCTTAGAAATGTCGGTCATGCCGTCTATGTCCATAACATGCTTCACGTAAAGCCACTTAGCCATCTGACCGCCGGCAAAAGCAGGCATGCCCAGCGACTTAGCCACTTCCTTCAACTCGGCAAGCGACTTGCCCAAAAGAGGTTCAATCATTTCAGTAAATTTATATTATCAGCAGCCCGGTTATGTTTTCAGACAAACGGACTTATACACATAAACAAGCAGGAACGGTTCTCAATACCCCTGCATACCAGCCCGTCATCAGTTAACTTTACTGCCAGTGAACTAAATAATATGCAAAGATAATGCAAAAATCTGATTATCAGAAATAAAAGACAGATTGTTTAACATCAGGCAGCCGAAATTCAGGTTAACGCCGCATGCAAAACGGCCCTGTTGCAAAAGGCCGCATATTGCACGACAAAAGGCCACCTTTTACACAGTCAAAGGCCGTCTTTTGGAAGCCAAGACACGACCTTTTACAAAACAGCGGCAAAAGCATTGTGCAAGACATGGAATCAGGGCATCAGCACATACGGATATCGAATGAGATTTACACATCCCAACCGCCTCAAAAAACCGCCAACATGGAAGGAATAAATAAAGCAAGGCAAAATAAAAAAAGCAAGACGCGCTGCTGATATTGCGCGTCTTGCCTTATTTTAATAGCGGAAGCATTAAGAATGTCTTAAGACTTCCAGGCCTATCACCTGAACTTATTCAGCCAACGGGTCAAATGTACCGTTTGCACCACCGTTGTTATAATCTTCCCAACCGATAGTCTGCTCGACTGAATTCATGTTGCTCTGAGCTCCACGAGGCAGACCGAGGAAGTAATAACGCGGCAGGAAGTTAATATACAGATTGACCTGGTTCTGGTCGCGGCTGTCGCCCTTCTTGTCCTTGCGCACAAGGTTTGCATCATACCAAGCCTTCAGAGTCTCGAGCTGCGGGGCAAGGTCTTTACGCATGTCTACGCCTGCGCAACGCTCGACATCCTTAAGCGGATCGCTGTCGAATGTAGTGCCGCCAAGACCGTCGCTATGGTCATTGTTAACACGGAACTCCATATTCTCGCGACGCTGGCCGTTGAGTTGTGTGAATCCAAGCCATGTACAAGTGTTGCCACCCCAACCTGTAAGCGTCCATGTAGAAGGCGCACCGTCAATAGAGTTGAAGCTCTTTCCTCCGTCGTACAGCAACCAGCGGCGGCAGTCGTCAAAGCGTTTGCCCTCGTATGCGAACTCAATCTGGCGCTCGTAAAGTATTGCTGACATACATGCAGCCTGGTCACTTGCCAGACTTGCCTGGAGACCGCAGTCGCCGGTATAGCCGGCACGCATGCGTATCTGCTTGAGATATTCTACAGCCTCGTCCATGTGGCCTGCACCACAAGCAACCTCAGCAAGGTTAAGCAACACTTCTGCATAACGAAGTTCGATGTACGGCTGGGCTGAATATGCGAAACCACCGTTGCTTGCAGTTGCGTTATAATTGCCGTAAAGCGGATTGGTGTTTATGTCCAAATCGTCAGAGCGCTTGCGCACATACACGCCGCTGTTGCTTTGCAGCAGGTTGTCGGCAGCATACTCGTTGCTGCTATTGTCGTTATCACGGTCTTCAGCGCTGGTGTACCATACATAGTTCCAAAGTACATAGTTGGTACCATTGTCGTAAGACGGGTTGTTAGGATTCTTTTCCTGCAAAGTGTTGTTACCGTTATATGCCCAACGGAAACCGGGGAACGCAAACGTACGGTAGAAACGCGGGTCACGGTTCATGAACGGATGCTCACGGTCGTACTCGTATGAAGAGGCGTCAAGTTTCTTATACGTGTTGGCTGTAGCCGGACGCTTACCGTCGGCCATCGGGAACATGTCGACAAGCATGGCTGAAGCGTTCTTTCCTGAGCCAGAAGTATTGCTCGGGCGGATATAACGCTCCCAGCTGTTGTTCTTCTGCTGGTCGCCAGCCTGTATCGTGTTGAACAATGTAACGAATACAGCCTCAGGGTTGGCAGTTGTACGCTGGTTAAACTGGTTTGCAAAGTCCGAACCGTTTACATTGTTTGTAGTCTGGTAAAGACCGTAACCACAAGCCTTGATTGAGTCAAGCTCGGCTGTCATAACCTCGTATGCCTTCTGCCAGCGGCTTTCGTCATTGGCACGGTTGAACAACGGACTTGCCCACAACAGCAGCACACGTCCCTTGAGTGCAAGCGCAGTACCTGTTGTTACACGTCCCCAATCGGTTGTCGCCCATCCGCCATTCATTGTTTTAGCAGCAAGCATCTTGGCTGAACGATCAAGGTCTTCACACATGAATTCGATACACTCCTTGGTCGTGTTACGGAGATTGACAACACCCTCAACAGGGTCCTGAACCTCAGTTACGATTGGCACTCCGCCATAGAACTTCACAAGGTTGTAATAACACCATGCACGGAAGAAGTAAACCTGACCGAGCAACTCGTCTTTCTGTTCCTGTGGAAGTGTTCCTTCAGAAATTCCCTTTATAACATCGTTTATGTTACGGATACGACCGAAAGAGTTTGCCTGGATATTGTTAGGAGTTCCAAAGAAGTAGTCAGGAGTCGCCGTACCGGTCATGGTATTCAACGGGTTCTGCGGATCAAGGAAAGCACTGAAACCGCTGTACTCCTCAGTCGACTTACCGGCATTGTCATTGCTGCCCGAAGAAGGATACTGCCAAGTGATGTCAGAGTTAGTAGTCGGAAGACACCAACTATAAACATCGTTTACACGGAGCTGAGCTCCGGTGTAATCGTTGTAAATTTCTCCTGTTACGTTGTCGTAATTCTTCTTGTCCTCCAAAAATTCATCGCTACACGCAGTAAACGCAAGGCAAGAAGCAAGACCGAAACCGAACAGTTTTAAAATATTTGTATTCATCTTTACTTTCTGTTTGATAATTGTCATGAATGAATTAGAATGACAGGTTCACACCTACCGTGAACTGCCTCAATACAGGGTAAGAGCCGTAACTGCACATCGGGTCGATGTAGTTGTCTGGATACGGATTGTAGAAGCTCAGGAGGTTCTGTCCTGTAATATTTACACGCGCGCTCTGTATACCAATCTTCTTTACAAGATTTGACGGAATAGTATAAGCCAGGGTCAGACGGTTAAGCTTTACACGTGTGCCGCTTACACGCCAGAACGAAGATGTACGAGCATTGACGCTCTGATACTGGAGGTTAGGCAGGCTTCCGTCACGGTTTTCTGCAACTACAAGATTGCCGGCTGCGTCATATATGTCCTGATATGAGTACATGTTGTCAACATTCCAGAATGAAGGCATGTTTGTGAATTCCAAATCGCCTACACCATCACCAGACTCGAGTGCGGCACCGTCGATAAAGCTGTATCCACCCCATGAAGCATTAAGCTGTGCAGAAAGTGAGAATCCTTTCCAGTCGGCACCGAGGTTCATAGTCACTCCATAAGGATTTGAGCGGTTAGAGAGACAAACCTGGTCAAGGTCTGCGTCAACGACACCATCAGGACCAGCATAGCTGCCATCTGTCTGCTGAGGTCCGCGAATGTCCTTATAGATAAGCATACCCGGACGAACCTGATCTTTACTCATACCAAGATAGCTTGTGATGTTATTCTCTGCAAAATACTCCTCGATATCCTGGAAGCTGCGGAACATACCAACACACTGCAAGCCCCAAAGACCTATATCTGTACGTCCGCCTTTTCTGATTTGACGGTAGATATAATCGGTCTCCCAGTCCATGTTGAGAACTTTATTGTCAGAATAACCAGTGTTGATTCCAATTTTATACTTGAAATCTTTTCCAATCTTGTCACGCCAAGTAATGCCGAGCTCATATCCCCAGCTGTCCATCTCACCGAGGTTGACTGAAGCCGACTGTGTACCTATTGTAGCCTCAATTGCCTGGCTTATGTTCATAAGCATCTCGCGGTTCCACTCACGATACATATCGAATGTAACAGAAAGACGGCTGTTCAACACATTGAAATCCAAACCGAAGTTTGCCTTGTAAACCTTATCCCAGTGTACGTCACGGTTTACAGCAGAGTTGTTACGGTTGATTGTGATACGGCGCAAGCTGCCGCTGTCCATACCTGTACCAAATACAGGGCCACGGTTTGCATCCTGTGCATAAACCTGCATCCACTGCCATGGTGAGATATTGTCACGACCTGTGAGACCGAACGATGCACGCACCTTCAAGAAATCAACCCAAGGCAGGGCCTTCTTAAACCAATTCTCCTCTGACATAACCCAGCCCAAGCTACCTGACGGGAACACACCCCAATAATTCTCAGGAGCAAATTTGGTTGAAGCGTCTGAACGAATAAGGAATTCTGCAAGATACTTGTCAGCATATGCATAATTCAAACGGCCAATGTAAGAGAGTGTACCGGATTCACTGCGGGTGAATGTTATCACCTGGGTATTTGCCTCAGCAGAATTTGACTGTCCGGTTGTGAACGAGTAAGGATCAGAAACCATTGCGTACAAATACTCACTTTCAGCCTCAGACTTTTCTATTGAGAACAATGCACCAACACTGTGCTGGCCAAAATCGCGGTTGTAAGAAGCCGTGAAGTTCATCTGGTAGTTATCCGTACGTGTCATCGAGCGGTTGAGCTGCGAAGGATCACCATTGGCAATAGTATGACGGATAAGATTACTCTCGGCAATGAACGGAGCATAATCCTTTCCTTCCACTGGAGTATACAAGTGCTGACCGCTACCAGGACGAGTCATCATCGTATAAACATCATACTCCGAACCGTACTGGTTAGTCTTGTCTGTATTGATACTCTTCGAGTAAGAGAAACGCAACTTAAGACCCTTGAGGATGTTGCTCCAGCCGAAGTCATAGTTAATGCTTGCATTAACGTTGAGGTTAGAGTTCATGGTACGGCTATAATCGCCATTATTACGAAGCTCGCTGAACGAATAGTTCTGGTTGTCATCTATCTGCGAGTTGCTTATACCATAAGCTGCAATAGGCAGGCCGTTTACATACTCCGGAATATAGCGAGGACGTGTGAGCAGGATATTATAGTCCTTCTCGTTTGAAGTTCCACATACTTTAATATAAGGAGAATTTTTCTTTCCATAGTCGCCTGATACACTCAAATTAGCTCCCAACCATTTGCTTACCTTGACGTCTACCCCTGCACGATAGTTCCAACGGTCGTAGTCAAGATTGCCCAGGTTACCGTCCTGGTCGAAGTAAGAGAGACTTGCGAAATAGCTGGCCTTCTCAGTAGCACCGCTCAAGTTAACGCTGTGCTTCATTGTGAAACCAACATCCCAGTACTTGTCAAGCAAATTATAATTGAGTGCTTTCATCGCGTTAAGTTCATCAGCCTGATACAAGTCAGTCAGACGGTTGAGGTCCGTATTAGTCGGGTCTGCAGCTGCAACAGCATTGTACAAACGGCCATACTCGTATGCGCTGAGCATCTTCGGGTGTGAAACGGCATCAGTAAAACCGAATGTTCCGCTATAAGATATACGCGGTGCACCAATCTTTCCCTTCTTTGTTGTAACAAGGATTACACCGTTTGCGGCACGTGCACCGTAAACAGCGGCAGACGCATCCTTCAATACAGAAATGCTCTCAACCTCAGAGGGGTCAAGATTGTTGAAAGCCTCGGCACCGAGGTTCTGCATAACATTACCAACCTTTACATCGTTAGGATAAATGTATCCGTCAATAACGAAAAGAGGCTGCTGTGCAGTACTACCGACATCGCCAAGCGAGTTGGTATCACGGATGTAGATTGTAGCATTCTCGCCCGGACGGGTATTGCCGCCACTAACGCTAAGACCATTTACAAGTCCTTCGAGTGTGCTGGCGAGTCCGCCTGACGTCATGTCCTGAATCTCGTCCATAGGCACCGTAGCAACAGAACCGGTCAAGTGGGCTTTCTTCTGGACACCGTAACCAACGACTACAAGCTCGTCAAGGTTTTGTGCGTCCTCCTTAAGCTGAACCCTTCCACCTGCTGTTACAGTCTGAGGAACGTAGCCTATATACGACACCGTTATTTTAGCTCCTTTGGGAGCCTTAATTACATAATTACCGTCAAGGTCGGTTATTACGCCGCCCTTTTGTCCTTCAACTCGGACAGACGCACCGATAATCGGTTCGCCGTTCTGGTCGACTACGGTTCCCTTGATGTCCATGTTCTGTGCAAGAGCTGGAACAGCCGCAAAGGCCATGAAACCGAAGCATAAACTGGCTATGAATTTTCTTTTCATATCTTGTATTTCTTTTGTTACTGATTATTAATTAGCAGGAAGCCAACGTGGGTCGCCCGTACGTTTCGACTTCTGTTCAGAACCGCCAACAGTAAAGTCACCGTTTGCAGGATCGGCAAACATCGGGTCTGACTCGATAGCCGTAGCACTTTCGTCATAACCGCTTACAACACCATCGGTGCTCTCAAATGCTCCGTCATACATATATGTATTGTTAGCGAAGTTTCTGTTAGCCGTACCTGAACGTCCAGCGAGGAAACGACGAGTAATCTGGTTGCTACCACAGTTTACGAAAATACAGTTTGTCATGTTCCAGAAAGAAGTGTTGCGTCCGGCAAAACCACTGTAGTTGCCCCACTGGCCGCTATATGCAACATTATAGAACGTAGAGTTGCTGTAAGTTATTGAATTTGAAGAATAACCGCCGCGGTCACAACGGGCAGAGTTGCTGTACTGTACAAAATACTTTGAATCTGCGCCGTCTACACCGTAGAACGTAGACTTGTCAACTGTCAGGTCATTGATGAATCCTGTCTCAAAACGTATGATACCACTGCATTCCGTACCTGTCAACTGCACTACACAATTACGGATAATAGCTGTACCAACACAATACTTGACTTTATTATCGTAAATGAAATAGTTATTAACGCCTGTAACCTTGCAATTCTCAATCAACAAAGACTGTTGTATGTCATAATAATTCTGGCTACCGCTGATTACACCCTTTGTACTTTCGTCAGGAGTCTCTGAGTAAGCAATGAAAGGATCGGTTGAAGCCGAACAGTCAAAATTGACATTCTTGATAGACATTCCGGTTGCTGTACTAATGCTAGCATTGCCTGTCAGCTTTATTGTAGCAGGATTATTCTGATCAGTAGTACGCAACTGTACACGTTTGTTGCCAAAGTCAACATTTCCTGACATAGTGTATTGGCCGCCTGCAACAAGGTCATAAGCCATTTCCTTATCCTTAGCCTCGTCCGGCATTGGATTTTCTGCAATGAATGCAGTTATGTCAGAGCCTTCAGGTATAGTAGCAAGTGCAGCTGTAAAGCTGTTGAACGCAACTAAAGTAGCTGATTCAGCTTCCGTATTGTTCAGCTCATTATTCCCCATGGCTTTGATGCTGAATGTATAATTATGGTCAGCTTCACGGGAAACTGCTATCTGACAACGGTCTATCAGAGAGTCCTGAATTCCGTCAACTACAGCAGGATTCTCAGCATCCGTGACATCCATAACCGTACACTCATAACCTCCGGCACCTTTGACGACGTCCCAAACAATGACCGTCTGCGAACCATCTGCAGATGCAGAGATGCTGATATTATCAGCCGTAGGAGAGACCAGGGTGATACCGGAAACACTGCTGCTCCATCTCTCGTCATCGTCGAAACCATCTTGCGCGCACGAAGATAAAAGCAGAGCCCCTACAGCTGCGACCGATAGCAGGCGTGCTTTTCTCCAAAGTGAAAAATGATTCTTTTTCATAATTTTATCCATTTAATTATTTGTTATAAATATATTTATTTGATTTGCCTATGTTCCAATTCACAGCTTTATGTTTTTTTATTTGCAATACATTAATATTCACATTAATGCATGACATGCTTTTGATTTTGACGTACAAAGTAAATAAATGTAATCAAAATTTCAAAAAAATGTTTAGATAAAATATTGTTTAAGACTGAAAAACGCACAAAACCCGAGTTTGTCAACCAACCAGACTCATATTAGCCCGGTAACAAACTCGGGATTTTACCGTTTACAGTTACAGAAGTCAACAAGCCATACTTAATACGTTGGCTTCAGCCATAAAATCATTCAGCTGCGAGCCAGCGCGGGTCGCCGGTCCTCCTTGCCTGCTGTTCTGCTCCGCCGACAGTGAAGTCGCCGTTTGCAGGATCGGCAAACATCGGGTCGCTCTTTATGGCTGTGCCGCTCTTGTCATAGTTCTCTTCACTGTCAAAAGTACCAGTTACCGCATCCTTCAAATACGTGTTGTTTGCGAATGTTATCACAGGATTCGTGCTGAAATTACCTCCGATGAAACGACGTGCAATGTCGGCTGCACAATCAACAAAGATACAATCTGTCATCACGAAAGTTGAAGTCTTCTTACCACTGAATCCGCTGTAATTAGCCCACTGGCCGCTACCTGCGATGTTGTAGAATGTGCTATTTGTAAAGTTTACATAGTTCATCTCATAACCACCGCGGTCAGCACGTCCTGAGTTGTTGTACTGTACAAAGTACTTTGCATCGCTCTCAGCACTTGCCTGCCAGAATGTTGAATTATGTACAGTAAGGTCATTGATGAATCCAGCCTTGAAATAAACCACCGCATTGCTGCTTACGCCTGTTGCGGAAGAAGATGTCAGCTTAACGACAGTGTTGTCAATAATGCAAGTTTCGAGACAATATTTTACATTGTCATCATATATTAACTGTGCATTCACACCGTCAATCTTACAGTTGGCGATTTGGAGGGTTCCCATAATATTATAGTAATCACCTGTTCCTGTGGCTCCAATCAACGTTGTATCAGGATTTTCAGACAAATTTATGAAAGGAGCATTTGACGCAGAACAGTCGAAGTTAACCGAACTTACGGTAAGGGGTGCTGACGTGCGGAGACTAGCATCTGCTGTAAGCGTAACAGTAGCAGGATTGGCAGCGTCAACAGTATAAAGATTTGCATTTACGGAAACGAAATCGATGTCGCCAGACATTGTATACTGTCCTCCTGCCTCAAGCGGAATGGCCAGGGCGGAATCGGCCAAAGCACCAGCATTTTCGGCGAACCATGTAGTAAGGTCGGTTCCTGAAGGAACGGTCTCAACTGCTTCAGGTTTCTCTGCAAACGTTACTCGGTCAACCTCGTCAGCATCTATTTCTGTCACAGTTCCATCAACTTTGTGTATCTGCATTATGTAGCTTTGCGCATTGGCGGTAAATACGAATGAGGCGAGAGCTACTGCTATTGAAAATATTTTCTTTTTCATGGTTGTAATATTTTAAATGTTGGTTTCTACTTATTAAACACTTTGTAAGTTACTGAAGGTGTGCGCAATATGTAAACACGGCCATTGCCAAGCGCACGGAGGTCGACTGTAACGGAGCCGTCAGTACCGGCTTTTGCCGAAACTACGCAGACACCATCGGCCGTATACACACCGACACTTGCCCCAGGCACCAGTCCTGTCACGCTGGCTTTGCCTTCTGTAAGGCTCAACACGGCCTTGGCCTCGAGCTTGTCAACAGCTGTCGGGATGTCTTCTTTAGTTACAAACTTGTAGTCTGCTACGTCGGCAATCGCAACAGAAAGCGTCTGACTGGCAGACTCTACGGTCAACATTCCGCCGTCAAGAGTTATGACGGGAGATTCACTTAGAGCAAACGATGTCTCAGTTCCGCTGTTCTCAGTTACGAGCAGATACTGCTTGACTTCTGCATTGGCTAACACTGCCGTAGATACCAATGCAAGCAACAAAACAGCGATTGTTCTTAATAATGTTTTTCGCTTTGCCATTTTTCAATTATTAATTAGGTTATTAAAGTGCCGTTAATATGGCTACCCATGCTTCCGCCTAAATATGCGAGAACATTCTACACGCAAATTATCGATTATGGGCTCCAACGTATTTATCAATACGCAGGACAACAGTTTTTTACTTAGCCATAGGTTGAATACGCACAGCCAATACGTTCAAAAAAACATGGCTGACGCTTTATATAAATAAGGTTAGTTATAAAGTAGCGTGCTTTTCTTATATTTCCACGGACCAAACCAATGTTTAAGCGCTAAAAATCATGCACCACGATTACAGACATGGCAAATTAGCAAATACGGTACGGGGAAATATCTTTTGTAATGGATTGCAAGGCACCGGGCTACACCCGGAATGCCTTGCAACCATATTTAATAGTCATGCAAGTTGTATTATTTGTTGATGAACTTCTTGCCGTTCTGGATAAGGATGCCCTTAGTAGCCTTTGTTACGCGCTGGCCTGCAAGGTTGTAGATAGGAGCATTCTCGTCTGCTGTGTCAACTGTGATGTCGTCGATGCCAGCTTCGCCGCCTGTAGTAAACTCATAGCCAAAGAATCCCAACTGGCTGTTAGAGCTGAAAACATAATATTTCTTATTTGCCTTTACGTCAAATGTAACCAATCCGAAGAACGGTCTGTTAGTATCTTCAGCCAAGTCAAGAATGTTATTCTCGTTCAATGTAAAGTCTTTGAATCCGCCTACAGCCTCTCCAGTTTCGTCTTTTTCATAAGTGTTATTCTGACGGAATCCCTTGATCTTTATATCGCTTGACGGTATAACATTAGCCTCTTCATCAATGATATAAAGCGTTTTGCTGTTCAGATTCTTGTTAAGCCAAATTCCGATCAACAGAGAACCGTCAGTAGTGGGCGCAAATTCATAATAGCATCCCTTGGCAGGAACCTGACCACAACCCGGTGTCCAAAGTGTTTCACCTACACGATAAACAACGTCACCGTCACTGTTGTATTCGTAGAATTCCTTATAGCCAATGCTTGGATTTCCGTTTTTAGGAACATAGTATTGGGTAAAAGACTGAACACCGCCTTCTATTGCGAAGTTTTCATTGGTGCCATTTCCCTTAAGCTGCCATGCCTCTGTTTCAGGATCTGCATCGGTGTTAGGTGTTGAAACTGCTGTAACAGACATGTTGCCTGTAGAATGACTCCAAACATAATCTTTCAATACCAATGGAGTTCCTCCTGTAACAACGCTAAAATCGCCATTTGAGTATGTTCCTTCAGGGAAGATATTTGTCTCCTGCGGTACAGTCTCAAAATTAGGATTGCTGTTGTCAATAGGATTCAGATAAGCTGAAGTGATTTTTGCCTGTACAGCTTCGTCCATAACAGACATAGTTTCCGTCGTCTGTGCGTTAGCTGTCATTGCGCCAAGCACAACTGCAACTGAAAGTAAAGTTTTTTTCATAATAGTACTGTTTTATAATTAATAATTACGTTAATAAATATTCCAAACTATGCGTAGCATCATCTCCCTACACAAACGCCAGACTCGCACAAAATACTTGCAAGTGTAAAATTTATTCACATTTTCATAAGAACTGAACCTGGCATAATGTATAAAATGCGGTTAAGCAATGATGAAGATTATCTTCCCAAGTTTTTATATTTTATTTAGTGACGTACTTACACCTTTATTGTAACCTATGATGACAAAATATTAACACAACTTAACTATTCGCAAATAACAGTTGCAGATTTAAGACTGGCGTACAACAAAGCTTTGCAAACCAGCAATACAAGGTTACGCCAATATAGCGGGAAGTCAAGTCAAACATGGTATAAAAGCATACAAATTTCAAACAAAACCAATACGTGGCCTTTTACGGGATAAAAGGTAACCTCTTACGCTGCAAAAGGTTAGCTTTTAGCCTGTAAAAGGCAACCTTTTGCATAGACATAAAAAATGACGGACAAACACACCCTGGGAAAGTGTTTACAACAAGGCTTAACCGCCTGATTACCAAAGGCATAGAAAGACATCAGATTAACACATGGGAAAAGCATCATGTTCTTGCATGGCAAGGCATAAAATAAGGTGTCGGAATCTGGCAGGAACATATTCCGCCCTATTTGCCATACATGCGTCCACATGCCATGACTGTAATCAAGCCATGAACCGGCCGTCATGTACGACTACTTAAAGCATGTCACGTCAGTTTGCACCACCAAAAGCAATACGATTTATTCCCACAGTATCGCTTCAGAAGTTTGCTTGAGCAATTCTCTGGCAATACTGTCTGACCTGAGTGTAGGATTCCACGCCAGACGTCCGAATGCATACCAGTTGGCAAGTACATGACTGACATCCATGCTGGCCGCAGGATTGTCCATGGAGAATGTTCCTGCAAGACCGCTTATATCCGGCGCACCGACAAGGACATCCGGACTGACTGAGCTGAGATAAGCCTGACTGACGTACCGGACCATATATATAATGTAAAAGAATTCTTTCCATTTTTGTGCAAAAGACACAGGGGCGTCACTACCGGCTGAAAAGCCGTCCGTCAGCCTACACTCTATCATCGCCGGTGTCTTCTCCATCCCGTCCAGCATCCGGACACAAGTGTCAATCGGTTGAAAGGCACGTGAAAATGGGTTCAACTGCATAATCACATTTGAAGCCAACAGACCGTCAATACTTGTTATATCAGTAACCGCCGGCATCACACTACCACCGTTACCATTGCAACAAGAGCCGCGCCAAACGACGATTCCGCCATACTGTGCCAACAGATTTGCCAACAAGTTTACACCATCAGCACAGCTGTGCCCATAATCGTCAGGACCGAGCAATCCTGCATAATCTGCATTGATGATGAAACCGCCGAAATCATGAATCTTAGCATATATCTCTTTAATCTTCTTCTTCCACCAATCCTTTACGCTTGCATCAAGCGGGTTGGCAGCGACCAATCCGCCAACAGCAACAGGCGAGTCCAGGCTGACAGACAAATACGCCCTTATTCCATAAGGACGCAACGAACCAGCAACGGCTCTTACCTTATTAATGTAACGAGAATTCAGAACATCCGTAGCAACTTCAGCACCATTGAGCACGCAACCGTTAATTCCTATTGAAGCGTTAGCCCTGGCATAAGCTATAATTCTCTCCTTTAAATCTATGCCCATGGTACCCCTGCCGCCGTTGATATCGTCCCACTGCAACATACCGTTGCCTTGACAACCGTCATTAGCACCTTCAACAATTCTGTCATTATACTCGAGCAAACGGTAACTGAAAGCAGGGAATGACGAGGTTACCCGGACACAACTTCCACCCTCGTGCTTATCTTCTTCCATATTACGTCCTGCAACCCCGTACCCGCCGGCACGTTCCGTCATGGCTCCAATCCCAGAGATCAGCTGAACCCGGAGCAATTCGTAAGCTCCGTAAAGCAAGCCTGAGCTACGCCTTGCCTTCACGACGGTTGTCCGTCCACAACCGCCCCACTCTATCCTGAAACCATCATTATCGGGCATGGAATTGTCAATTGAAAGCAAAACGTCACCACCGTGCCAATACGCAGACAATTCACGCACGGCAGTCCTTGTGATAACAGACCTGTCACGGGCTTTAATTTCGGGAACATCGACGGACGGTTCCATATCGGTCCAAAGCCGCGGCCCAGCACTCCGCACAGCCCCGACACAAACGTCGGCATACAGCACAAACATCAAAAGCATGATGAAACTTGTCACCAAGCCATTCGACAAATAGCTGCGCGTTTGTCCGGTGTCAGCATGTTCAAGATTGCTCCCCATCCTTAAAAAATAGTATGAATTCGACAATACGGGCAAAAAGTTTTCCACTTACTGCATAAAGCCGGAAGCAGACCAAACTTATCTTCCGCGCTAAATTATTCCATTTTTACGACCCATGCAAGAAAAACATGAAAATTCACCATTTAGTGACCCTGTCTAAGTAATATTTCCTTCCTGTTTGCATAAAAAGCGTCATGGAATCAACCCTCCCCTCAACCAGCACACATTGCAAAAAATTAAGGTTAACCGTAAAACGAAATATAATATGACGACGTAACAATAAACAAAAAAACAACGGCTTTGGATAATCAATCAATCCAAAGCCGCCACAATTTACCTATAAAAACGTTTGCTACACTTTACCGCTCTGAACTTGTCTTATAGCAAACTGTATTCTTTCCTTGAGTTCCTCTTTTTCCTTGGAGCTCAATGCCGAAATCATCATCTTTTTACCTTTAATAAGCTTATTTACAGCTGTCTTTATATCTTGCTTGCTTGCCATATTTTCGTCATTTTTATACTATGACGTCAAATAGGCTTTTTTGTACTCTTAATATGTACTTGTTCTTGCTGCCATAAAGCGCAATTTCAACAAACTGCGGTGCATCAGGTTCCTGACCGACTGGTAATTGATTCCCATAATACGGCAAATATCATCATACTTGCGCTGTTCAATATAATACAGTTGTATGATTTGACGCTGGCGCGGCGAAAGGCAGCCGACAAACTCTTTCAATTTGTTTGTCTTTTTCTGGCTTTCCTCAAGATTTTCCATATCATACGCCACACTGTCTTCATATATAGACTTAACATTGTTCTCGTTAATCTCATTGTCGGAAATGTGGGTGTTGCGCCTGAACTCGTCGTTGATTCTGTTCCTTAAGGAAACATACAGATATGATTCAATATTAGAGACTGACACCAACTCGTCTTTTTTTGTGTATAATTTTACAAAGACGTCTTGAATACAATCCTTAATCATCTCCCTGTCAGTTGTAAATTTTGTACCGAATTCAAAGAGATCGTCAATTGTTTTGTCGTAAAGGTCGGTAAAGTTTATCATAGGTTTTCGTTCTTTGCTTGCAAAATTAGTTCAGAACGGCCTAAGACATTGGGAAAAATTGATTTAAAAACACGAAAAACAGGTATTGACTGGTAAAATCAATACCTGTTATCAGTTAATCCAAAAATCATATTACAATCTTTCCAACCAGTAAATCATATCTCCGCCGTTATTCTTGAGCGTGTACGTTCCACTGATTTCTACCTTCTTCTTCAACGTTCCTATTACTCCGTCCTTGATTCCGACAGTATGCAGGGCGTATTTACCTGCCTCAACGTTTACTGACGCGTCTTCTCCGTCGAGCAGATAGGCAAGGTAGCCCGTATCAGAATTTCCTATTACCTGGCAAGCAGAATCACCTTCGCCGCTGACATATTTCATCTTAACCACATCACCGAGCAATTTTGCATCCTTGACGGGAACATTAGGACACGAGCCGCCAGCCATAAGTATGGCCCATCCATATTGAGGATATTGCTGTGCGAAGAAAGTTACGGCTTTGTCGGGATATTTGGTGCTATATTCCTTAACAGCCTTATACGCCTCGGCATAACCTGTCTTGCCTACCTTCATCTTCCTCATAAACTGGCGCGGAGCCATGTTATGACCTGCAGGAGGCGCCCATAACCCCTGTGTATTGTAATGCCAGTAACGTATGTCGATTATGTCAACAACTTTTGAAAGTTCGGGGTCAGCAAGTATCTCGTCCTGCGCGTCTTTGGGACAGCTCAATGCAATCATAGGATGACAGCCTGTCTCACGCTCCCACTCGGCAATAGTCTCAAGCCAAAAACGTGTAAAATGCAACGGTCCGGTATATTCTTCACTGATAAGTTGGACAACATTATCGTCATCCTTGAAGTTTTCGAGACACTGGCGTATGTACTGCTTGTGCAGCGGACGAAGCACCGGATTGTCGATATCGTAGAACTGCTCGGCCATGAAAATACGCTTGTCGCCGGTAAATGGCACTGGCTCAGGGAAGTTTGTGCCGTTAATATTGTTAACAGGACGCCACGGACAGTCAACCCAATGGGCGCCGGCCTCGAGTATGTTATGCTGGAAATAGTTTTCATGGAACAGCATCAAACCCTGCTCGCCGCCCTTCTCGGCAAACTCTTTAAGGCGTGTCCAATACCATTTATTGGGTTTGGTCAGGTCATACCGGCTAAGTCCGTCCCATGCAGTGCCTTGTCCCGAACGAGAGAAAGGCTGCTCGTAAAACGGAGCCCACACATCGCCGTCGGCCCTGCGGATGCGCTCATGGTCGGTTCTGCGCAAGTCGTACCACAATCCATAATTATGGTCGAGCATGCAATAACCGTTCTTTGCAAGATAATTCACCACTGAATCAATACGGTCGGTCCAGCCAGTACCTTCACGTCCGGGAACAAAACGTGTAATCGCAGGTTTTGCACTTTTCTTTACAAAGTTGTCTTTTACGCGGCCAGACCACCATGGAATCTGGTAACGATTGCCTGTAACAAGTTGTCCATTAACTGTTATATGGCCGTTAATTATTGCGAACGTATTATTTTTACTATCATTAGTACGCCGTTCGCCATACTTAAACTTCATATTATTAATATTCTTGACACCTGACGGATTTGTGCTAGCAGTGTATGGAACAGAATCAATCCACATTTCAAGCGTCAGTCTTGGCTGGGTAAGAGATATCCGTGCCATTTCCTGAGCCTGCGCTATTTCAGGACTGCTCGACGCATTCGTATTTCTTGGCAATATGTATCCGTTAATGGCTTTGCCTTCGCCCAAACGCTTTTCCAACTGTGCATAAAACAAGCTCCTTGGCTGGACGTGATCGTTGCTGCTTGTCCATTCACCATTACCAGTCAACGTTCCCCAACATCCATGCGCACTGCTACGGTTGTCGGCGTCAGGCGAATAACAATACAGGGTTGAACCGGTGCATTGCCACATCATGCTATTAGCTGTATTCCAGCCAGTTCCGAATTGGAACTGCTCTAAATTCTTAAAACAAATGTCGTTACCGTCAATATTCACAATATCAAACAACAAGCCGGCTGCCCATGAGCCAATACTTCCACTGAAGCCTAAACTCTCTTCACCTTCGCACTGAACAAAGGCATTAGGACCAGCCGCACAAAATCCTGCTGCAAAATCGTGGATACCGTTACGGGAAACACAACGCTGTACAAAAGTTTGCTGACCGCGCGTTATAAAGACGCCACGACGCCATCCACCAATTTCCGATACAGGTTCTTTTGCAATGCAATCTTGTACCGTAATACGGCTTGTATTAAGCTGAAGATTGACCGCACTACCTGCGAAGTACCTAAAATCAACCATTCTCACCCAGCAATCGCGGGCATTATCCATCCAAATGGCATCCCAGCAATGGTCCTCGTCTTTCGGATTCCAGGCATTATGGTCAGAAGAAAGCGTAAGGTTCTCAACACCGCATTCTGTCAGTTCTCCGCTATTATAACCAGTCACGACATAACCACCGCCGTATTTTGAGTCAAGCGTTGTTGTAATAGGTGCGTCAATAGTTATGACATTACCGTTTACGGCAGTCACAACACGCGACCATGTAATGTCTATGTCCGTTGGTTTCCAACCTGTGTAATCCAGTCCTCCACCAAAATCATAACAGTTAAGCGACTCTATCCATTCACGTGTTGATGGCCTTACAACCCTTATCCTGTCTCCAACCTTGATATTTCCAGTTGAAGAAAGATTTAGAGTAGTCGCCCCCGCCATTGTCTTGTCGCCTACGACCTGCAAGGTATCTCCACCTGTCATCTTCATTCCACCTTCTATATATAATAACGCTCCACGGCTAACGCCACGCTTAACAAGAGTTGTCTTTGAACGGCCTGTTCCCCTAATTACAACTCCCGACGTGCTTATACGCAGCGGATTGTCAATATAGAACGTGCCTTCACCAAGCAATACGGCACCACGGTGTCCGTTCTTGTCCGGTTTCAGGGAAGAAACATAGTCAATCGCACGTTGTATTACATCGTGACAGTCGCCTTCTGATGCTTCAACGTAAACCGCGTTATGCACATCCGGAATGTTCTTTTCAGATGCATGATAACCGCATGTAGAATAATCCATCGGAATATACACTTCCTTTTTCACCTTGCCTGCAAACACGTTTGTGGCACACAATGCTATTGCAAGAAACGCCAGCAGGCATCGGTTCCTTAAATATTTACCCATGATGATGTATTTATCTGATTATAAATTTCTGTCTTATTATGCTAACGACGTAGTTACTTGTTTATTGTACTTGTTAATTTGTTACATTTTTCAAAACAAAGTTAACGTATTAACAATATTTTGCGCAGAAACAACCTATCTAATTCAAAAGAGCACGAAAGTAATACCCGCAGTGAAAGAGACGAACTCCCTAGACAATTTTTATATATAATATAAGGTGGAAAGTTAAGTATTTTTATTATCTTTGTCGGCAAATAAACTCTTTGTTGATAATTAAAATACAAATTCTCCAACGAATTTTGAATCTTTGAGACGAACTTCGTAGCCCCAGGCCCCATACCTATAAAGTTGGGAAAAGGTGTGTTATAACATTCAAGAACATTGCCGGCTTAGGATAAAGCGCAGCTGAAGCATTCTCCAATTGCCGGGTAACCGGATACGGTACAATAAAAACTATTAACCAGATGAAGAACCTATTAATTATCATACTCTTCATAACAACATGCCAGACGTCCGCCATAGCCCGTCCCGACATGATTGTAGAGCACTACACAAAAGAAGACGGACTGCCCAGCAACACCGTATACAGCGCACTAAAAGACAAGGACGGATTCATCTGGTTCGGCACCTGGCATGGTCTTTGTTCATTCGACGGTGCCCAATTCACTCCTTATACAACAAGACCGAGCCATTTATATGATGTACCTCCACAGAAAGTGAGAAACATCGTTGAGGACAAGGACGGATACCTTTGGATACGCAACACGGACAACCATCTGTACATGTTCGACAAGGTGACAGAAGCATACGACGACACATACAACAAGCTGAAACGGTTGTCGCACAATGTGCAAGTCATAAAGATACAAAGGATGGACAACGGACACGTGTTAGTGCTCACACGCAATAAGGACCTTTTCGAAGTATGGGTAGAGAACGGCAAGGTTTCAGCTGCAAAAATATACGATTCCCGGCACGACATTGACGGGAATACGATGAGGCTTAAGCACAACGTGATAGGCGAAAACTCTAAATACGTATATTGGCTTTCCACAAATCTCAACATCGACATAATAACTAAAAAAAACGGGAAGCCGTTGCTTCCCAAAATAACAGGAGGCGATCATGTAACCTGCTTCAAGCACACCGGCCAATACTTATGCTATGGGACACGTAAAGGTACAATATACGTGACCAACATTAACAGCAGTCACACACGTCGATATTCAGTCCAAACGTCTGGAGGTTCAGTTTCAAGCGTGGACATCATAAACGGGAAACTGTATTTCACTACAGCCAAGGGCTTATATTCATTATCGGACAAATCAAGTCCTATATTCGTTACCGACAAGGCCGCCAAAGTGTACAAATCATTTGTCGACAAGTACAATAAGTTATGGTTATGTTCGAGCAACGGACAAATGACATGCCATGATCCTGCAACTTCTTCACAACTGTCTTTCTCACTGCCGACCGACAGTCTTTTCGCTGAAATGAAATTCATTGACGCAGGCACGAACGGGTTGTTCATATTGCAACGCAACGGAGATGTGTGGCACTTTGACCATGTCACGAAACTGATGCAGAACATAAATATCCTGAAAGAGTTTAACGATGATGTATCTGACACACATTTTTTCGATATAGACATCGACTCCAACGGCATAATGTGGTTATCGTCAACCACAAGCGGTGTCTTCAAAGTCTGTTTCCCTAAATACAGTTTCAAATTCCTTTTTGCAGACCTGTTCAAACAAAATGGTACAGGAAGCGAAATGAAAGGAATACGCGCTATCTATCAAACACGCGCAGGAGATCTGTGGTTAGGAGAGCGCAACGGAGAACTTTATTGCGTCGATGCCAAATCCGGAAGAATTAAGCATAAGTTTGACGCAGACGACGTTGGCGTTGTTTACAACATAATGGAAGACAAAGAAGGCAACTTGTGGTTTTCAACCAAGGGGTCAGGCCTGGTTAAAGCTACTCATGATGCGATGGCCGCTGATGGATTCCGCTTCACAAGATATGTAAACCGCCGCGGCGACATTAACTCGATAAGCAGCAACCGCGTATATTACACATACCAGGACAGCCGGGGAAGAATTTGGGTATGCACATTCTACGGCGGACTCAACCTTATGGAAGAGAGGGGAGGTAAAGTCGTGTTCAGGCATAAGCGCAACGGTATGAAAAACTATCCTAGATACGAGCTTTATACCGATGTCAGGATTATAACCGAAGGGCGCGACGGCCGCATGTGGGTCGGAACAACAGACGGACTGATGTCGTTCGACGGCAAATTCAATAGAGCGTCAGACATCAAGTTTGAAACCTATCGCGACCGCAACAATTCAGGCGAAACGAGCAATGACATCTCGACGATGTACAAAGACAAGGCAGGAAACATCTGGCTCGGAATATTCGGCAACGGACTGAAACGCATAAAATATTACGACAAGAATAAACACTGTCCCGTGCTTGAGTCTTTCACCGTTAACGACAAGGGGGGCAACGTCATAACTTCAATAGTCGAAGACAAGAACAACTGTCTTTGGATTGGCACGGAAGATGGCATAGCAAGCCTGAAACAAGGCTCGTCATTCATGAAGAGTTACGACCGCTTCACTGGTTTTCCAAACGTAAATGTAGAAGACAACACCTCAATATGCCTTAACGACGGCCGTATTCTTATCGGCTGCAACAAGGGGATTCTTGCCTTCGACCCTGCCGTGGTGATGAACGAAAACGACATAAGGTACAAAACGTTCATAATAGACTTCAAAGTTGCCAACCGTGACCTTGAAGATTTCGACCCGCCTATATACCAGGGGTCTGTAAAGTTCGCCAAGAGAATCACACTGAAACATAACCAGTCAACGTTCACAATAGAATTTTCATCGCCATATTATGCCGACAACGGTCTCGTACCTTATGCCTATATCCTGGACGGATACGAGAGCCAGTGGCACAACAACGGCAACAACCGCATAGCGTCATACGCCAACGTACCTCCCGGACACTACAAGTTCAGGGTAAAGGTCAACGACGGCAACTCGCCCGAATGCGTACTCGAGGTCGTGGTCCTGCCGCCATGGTGGGCCACATGGTGGGCCTACGTTATTTACGCCGTGCTCATAACCTTAGCCTTATATGCCGTATTGCGCACGGTAACTTACGTGATAAGGATGCGCAACGAGGTTTACATCAATGACCGCCTTGCCGAACTGAAGATACGCTTCTTCACAAACATAAGCCACGAGCTGCGCACGCCGCTGTCGCTGATTAAAGGTCCGGTAGAAGAGCTCAAGGCGACAGAGAAACTGAGCAACGCCGGTAAGGAATATCTCGACCTTATTGAGCGCAACTCTACAAAGATGCTGAGGCTTGTCAACCAGATACTCGACTTCCGCAAGATACAGAACGGCAAGATGAAGCTGCATGTGTCATTCGTAGACATTACTGGAATAGTAGAAATACTCATGAACGAGTTCAAGGTCATGGCAAAAGAGCGCGACATAGCTTTCGAAGCAGACAAGCCCGATGAAAGGATTATGGCATGGTGCGACGCAGAGAAAATCGGCGTGGTATTGAACAATCTTATAAGCAACGCTTTCAAATACACCGATGACGGAGGTAAGATATGCATAGTGCTGAACTACGACCACGACCGGCAGACCTGCACCATAAAGGTAGAGGACGACGGAGTCGGCATACCGCAGTCACAGCTTGAACTAATCTTCGAAAGGTTCTCGCAGGCAGACAACAAGACCTCAGGCGACAACGCCTATGCCGGTACCGGCATAGGGCTGTCACTGTCAAAGGAGTATGTAAACATGCACCACGGACGGATATGGGCTGAGAACATATCCGGAGGCAAGGGCGTAGTGTTCTCGGTAGAAATACCTACGGACAAGGACCACTTCAACGACAAGGAAATAGAAGTATACTTCGATGACAGCACGGCGGGCAGCAACATACTGGCGGAAGATAAGGCAGATGCGGCTGAAGACAGGCAAGCATATACGGACAACGAAGCCAGCAACGTCCCGACCATCATGCTGATCGAAGACAATGTTGACATGTGCCGCATGCTGCAACTGCAACTTGGAACTTATTATAACGTCATATCATCGCACGACGGCAACGATGGCCTGAAAAAGATATACCAGTACCATCCTGACGTAATAATAACCGACCTGATGATGCCCGGCATAAGCGGCTTGGACCTGCTGCGCAGTGTCAGGCAAGACTTCAACATTAGCCACATTCCGGTAATCATCCTGACCGCCAAAAACACGGAAGAAGACAAGATGATGTCGGTAAAGGCCGGTGCAAACGCCTTCATCACAAAGCCGTTCAGCAGCAGCTACCTCATCGCACGGGTTGACCAGCTGCTTGAGGAGCAACGCATATTCCAGCGCAAAATGGTAGTCCAGACAGCTGTAGACACAAGCGGCGAAAGCACTGTCGACGAGTACGAGCAACATCTTGTAAAGAAAGACATCGAGTTCATGCACAAGATTCACGAGATAATAGAGAACAACCTGAACTCCAACGACTTCAACATCGACACCATAGCCGAGACCATAGGCCTCAGCCGCTCAGCCTTCTTCAAGAAGCTGAAGAGCCTTACCGGATTCGCACCCGTCGACCTCGTACGTGAAATCCGACTGACAAAAGCAGCCCGGCTGATAGAGACCACCGACAACAGCATCACAGAAATAGCCTATTCGGTGGGATTCAGGGACGTAGGCTATTTCGGCAAATGCTTCAGGAAGAAATACGACAAAACACCCAAGGAATACAGGAACGACATAAGGGGCAAAAGCTGACGGCCGGCGCATTAAGGCATGCAATCAAGGCACATGCAGCCACCGCCTTTCCAATACATCACGTTTCAGGCTGCAAAAGGCCGTCTTTCGGGTTGCAAAAGGTTACCTTTTGCAACGCGAAAGACGGCCTTTTACAAACACACTAAAAACACACATCTCCGCAATACGTGAACAGCCATTTCTCTATCGCACAATAATACCACATAACAAACTGGCACACAGTACATTACGCTATCCTTACCAATATAATGCAGGCTTATTTTCACACAGCCTGAAGGTCCATTACCCGCAAGTCGCCACACACGCCATGGATGATAAATTCAGATATTCACCGATTTAATATAGTACAAAACATCAAGAATTGCGTCTATAAGGCAATATGAAACGTTTATTTATTACCTTATTATTAATACTGACGGCAGGAATGATTATTCCCGAATCAGTATTGGCGCAACAGCGCTATAAGATAGGAGTGTGTGACTGGATGGTGCTTAAACGCCAAAAGTTAGGAGAATTCAAGCTGGCAAAAGAACTCGGCTGCGACGGTATAGAGATGGACATGGGAGGCCTGGGCACTCGCCGCTCGTTCGACAACAAGATGCGCGACCCTGAGTCCGTACGCGTATTCAGCCACATGGCCGACAGTTTCGGCATTGAAATCGGAGCCGTGGCAATGTCAGGTTTCTACGGCCAGAGTTTCGCCAAGAAAGAGAGCTGGCGCTGGCTTATACAAGATTGCCTCAACACTATGGAGAAAATGGGCGCACGCGTAGCCTTCCTTCCGCTCGGCGGTTGCGGCAACAACTGGGCCGACTCGCTCCCCCTCCGCCAGGAAATCGTATGGCGGCTGAAGGAGGCCGGCGATATGGCCAAGGCACGCGGCATGGTCATCGGAATAGACACCCCGCTCGACGCAGAGGGCAACATCAAACTGCTTGACGAAATAGGCTCCGACGGTATCAAGATATTCTACAAGTTCCAGACAGCCATAGAATACAAGCGCAACATACCGAAGGAAATCAAGACACTCGGCAAAGACCGCATCTGCGCAATCCACGCAAGCAACACTGACGGCGTATGGCTGCGCAACGACAAAGCAATAAACATGAAAAAGATAAAGAAGGCGCTCGACGAGACAGGCTGGTCAGGCTGGCTTTTCGTTGAACGCAGCAGGGACGTGAACCAAGTGCGCAACGTCAAACTCAACTACGGAGAAAATGTTAAATATCTAAAAGAAATACTGCAATGAGAACTTTTTTAACTATTTTTGTAACGCTAATAACATTAAGCGCTACTAACGCCCAAACAATCAAATTAAATTCTGACGGCCGCGATAAAGATTACGTAAACACAATACTCGAGAGGTCGAAGAAAGTTACCGATGCCCTGAATATCACCGGAACCGAAAAAGGTACCCAGGTGCTTAACATCGTAGCCAACAGATATTTCGAGTTGAACGACATTTACGAAGAGCGCGACAGCCTTAAAAAGGCAGCCTCAAGCCTTACCGGCGATGCCAAGAAGCAGGCTCAGGCTTTTGCCGAAAGCCAGAAGGACAGCAAGTTATACCGCTCACACTTCGCATTCGACGCCAACCTGTCGCTGTTCCTCGACGAAGCCGGCATCGAGACCGTCAAGGACGTCATGACGTACAACGTGGTAAAAGTTACTTACGACGCACAGTGCGATATGATACCCACCCTTAAGGAAGAAGAAAAAGCCCAGATACTGGCATGGCTCAAAGAAGCGCGCGAATTTGCCATCGATGCGGAAAGCTCCAGGAAAAAGCACGAAGCATTCGGCAAATACAAGGGACGCATAAACAACTACCTCAGCAAACGTGGCTACGACCTCACAAAAGAGCGCGAGGAATGGGCCAAGAGAGTAAAAGCCAGGGGCGGCACATTGTAATTCATGATTCACGACGCATAATCCACGATTGGTCAACGGGGTATGATGACACACCAAGGACTAATCTGGTGCGCGGCAAAGCCTTACGGCCGTTCGTGGATTATGTATTTGCAGACGCCGCCGCACGATGGCGGCGTACATGGCGCAAACGAACTCGAATTACAAACCTAAGAACTAATAAAGGCGTATGCCATAATCATCAATCGTGAATTATGAAACTAAGTCCTGCGAAAACTAATCGCAATTTAAACAAAGTCTTATTTACCCTATTTATCTCCGCATCTGCATCATTGCCTGCCATTGCACAGCAAAATGGCATAACAGACACACGGAACAGCAAGTTCGCCGTAGTAAACTCCACGCCTATTGACGCCGTCAAATGGACCGGGGGCTTTTGGGGCGAACGCTTCGGTGTATTTAGCGGCACATCCCTGCAAAGCATGTGGGAGACATGGAAGTCCGACAAGGGACACAGTTACAACAACTTCCTCATCGCGGCAGGCGAAAAGCAGGGCAAGCGCCACGGGCCTCCCTTCCACGATGGCGACATGTACAAATGGCTTGAAGGCGTTGCTGCAGCATATGCCGTAAACAAAGACCCAGAGCTGGATAAGATCATGGACGATGTAATCCGCCTCATAACCAAGGCGCAACAGCCTGACGGTTACCTGCATACGCCCGTCGTCATAGCACAAATAAACAAGAAAGCCGTACAAGACGAGGAAAAAGAGAACGAAAACATAGGCACTGCCGTCGGCACGAGCAAGGACGGCCGCTTCGGCAATCCGCTCAACTTCGAGGCATACAACCTAGGCCACCTCATCACCGCCGGCATAATACACAAGCGCGCAACGGGCAAAACAACACTATTCAACTGCGCAGTAAAGGCTGCCGACTGCCTTTACGACTTCTACATGAATCCGTCGGCCGACGCCCTGGAGAAAGGCGTCATCTGCCCGTCGCACTACATGGCGATAACCGAAATCTACCGCGAGACCGGCAATCCTAAATACCTCGAGCTGTCAAAACAGCTCATCAACATACGCGACAGCGTTAAAGACGGCACCGACGACAACCAGGACCGCATACCGTTCCGCCAGCAATACAACGCCATGGGACACTCCGTCAGGGCAAACTACCTATACGCCGGAGTAGCCGACCTGTACGTAGAGGACGGCGAAGCCCAGCTCAAGAAGAACCTTGACGCCATCTGGGACGACATCGCCTACCGCAAGATGTATATCAACGGAGCCTGCGGAGCCCTGTACGACGGTACTTCTCCCGACGGAACCGAGTACAAGCCCAACCTGATACAGAAGGTACACCAAAGCTACGGACGGCCTTACCAGCTGCCCCACTCTACCGCACATAACGAGACTTGCGCCAACATAGGCAACATGCTGCTCAACTGGAGAATGTTCCAGGCTACAGCTGACGCAAAGTACACCGACCTCGTAGAAAACTGTTTCTACAACAGCATACTCTGCGGAATAAGCCTCGACGGTAAAAAATACTTCTACACCAACCCCCTGCGCATGTCTGACGAACTGCCGTACAAGCTGCGCTGGCCCAGGGAACGTGTCGAATACATCAGCTGTTTCTGCTGTCCTCCCAACACGCTCCGCACCCTTTGCGAAGCCCAGGATTACGCTTACAGCGTAGGCAAAGGCGAGATTTACGTCAACATGTACGGCGCAAACACGCTCACAACGAAGCTCGACGGCATCGGCGAGATTACCCTTGAGCAAAAGACCGACTACCCCTGGGACGGCAACGTGGCACTGACAGTGGCAAAGCTGAAGGGCAAAAAAGAGTTCACCATCAAACTCCGCATACCTGCCTGGTGCCAGGGTGCCAGAATATTGGTGAACGGCGAGCCTGTCAACGCCGACATAAAGAGCGAGAGTTATGCAGCAGTTACACGCACATGGAAGAAGGGCGACACCGTAACCCTTGACATGCCGATGGAAGCCAAGCTGATGGAAGCCAACCCGCTGGTAGAAGAATGCCGCGGACAGGTGGCCGTACAGCGTGGTCCGATAATCTACTGCATTGAGAGCAACGACCTTAACGGAGCCGACATCGACAACATAGCCATACCGGCCGACGCCAAGTTCACGCCCGTAGAGACAACCATCGAAGGCAGCAGGATCATTGCATTGGAGACGGAAGCAGTCAACCGTGGCGAAAGTTCATGGCAGAACACGCTTTACCGTGAAATCGGCAAGAACAAGAATACGGTCAAAATACGCCTCATACCTTACTATGCCTGGGGCAACAGGGGTAAGAGCGAGATGACAGTATGGATACCAGTAGAACTATGACAATTACAAAAAGCGCCATAATGAATACCCGCAAAGCACTTTTGACACTGGCCGCGGCAGCCCTGACCGGCCTTAACGCATACGCAACGGACATCGTAGTGAAGCCCGGGGCATACACTATCGAAAAGGCGTTGCAGCAGGCACGCGAGGCAAGACGCCTCGACAAGGCCACGGACATCTGCCTGCGCCTCGAGGCAGGCACGTACAACCTCAACCAGCCGATAATCATACGGCCCGAGGACAACGGCACGCGCATCGTTGCAAACGGCAATGCCGTAATAAGCGGAGGAGTGAAGATAAGTGGCTGGAAGAAAGAAGGCAAGTACTACGTGGCATCAGTACCCGACTTCAACGGCCGCCCGCTGGAGTTCAGGCAGATGTGGGTCAACGGCAAGAAGGCCGTAAGGGCGAGGGACGTCGAGGACTTTGAGGACATGTTCCGCATCCGCAACATCGACAAGGCCAAAGAAACCTTATACGTGCCTGCCGAAGCAGTGAAGAAAATCATGAACGCGCAATACGCCGAAATGGTGCTGCACGAAATGTGGTGCGTGGCCAACCTGCGCATAAAGGACATAAAGATACAGGGCGACAGCGCCGCCATTACGTTCCACCAACCCGAGAGCCACGTGCATTTCATGCACCCGTGGCCGTCGCCAATGGTTACGACTGACGGCCACAACTCGCCGTTCTACCTGACAAACGCCAAAGAGCTGCTCGATGCAGAAGGCGAGTGGTACTTAGACGCAAGGGCTTCAAAACTCTATTACATTCCCCGCAAGGGCGAGAACATGAAGTCGGCTGAGGTCATCGTACCGGCTGTTGAGACGCTGCTCAAGGTGGAAGGCACTCCCGACAATCCCGTAAAGGATGTCACGTTCGAAGGAGTCACGTTCAGCCACGCCACATGGATGCGCCCGTCGGTCAGCGGACACGCCCCGTTGCAGGCAGGAATGTACATGATCGAGGCATACAAACTGCGCCCGAAAATGAACCGTCCTAACGGCGACCACAAGCTCGACAACCAAGGTTGGGTAGGCCGTCCCGCAGCGGCAGTTAGCCTGAACTGCGCCGAGAACGTATCGTTCAGTAAATGCACGTTCGAGCACAACGCGTCGACAGGACTCGACTACCACCTATATATAAAAGGTGGAAGCGTTGACCGATGCACATTCAGCGACATTGGCGGCAACGGCATACTGGCAGGCAGTTTCGGTCCTGAAGGCCATGAAGCCCACCTGCCCTACGACCCGGCTGACGGACGCATTATCTGCACCGGCCTGAACATAACCAACAACCTCATAACCGACGTTACAAACGAGGACTGGGGATGCGTAGGCATAGGGGCAGGATTCGTCAAGGACATAAAGATCTGCAACAACGAAATCAGCGACGTGTCATACACCGGCATTTCAATGGGCTGGGGCTGGAACCAGCAGGTATGCTCGATGTCCAACAACCTGGTCAGCGGCAACCTTATCCACCACTATGCCAAGCACATGTACGACACGGCAGGAATATACACCCTGGGGTCGCAACCGCACTCGTTCATCGAGGGCAACGTAGTCCGCGACATCTACACGCCGAGCTACGTACACGACCCCAACCACTGGTTCTACCTCTATACGGACGAAGGCTCGTCGTACATAACCGTAAGGAACAACTGGACTCCGGCGGAGAAGTACCTCAAAAACGCCAACGGCCCGGGCAACACTTGGGAAAACAACGGTCCGAACGTGGCCGACAGCATAAAGGCTGCTGCCGGAATAACACCCGAAAGCAAGTAAGACGGCAAACGCCAAGCATTTGCCCGACAAGCCATAGCAAAAAACCATGCTTGCGAAAGGCGGTCTTTCACCTCGTGAAAGACCACCTTTTACCGCATAAAAGACGGCGTTTTGCAAGACAATATGCGGCATATTACGCAACGCAACGTAAACCACTGTGGAACAACCAGTTACGGCCGCATCAAAAATCACGGTCTTGACCGGAGCCTGAACAGTAAGGACCATAAACGAATAACAACATACTAACATCTCCTAAAACTATCAACGCGTAGAAAAATCTGATATATGGAAAAGAAAAAAAACAGCTTGAAGAGCACGATTGCCGTATCGCTTACCAACTATCTTGATGCAGGCGCAATCGTGGCAGGAGCCAGCGGACTAACCCTCTGGCAGCAATACTTAGGACTGACCGAGGGGCATCTCGGCCTGCTCAACGCCATAAGCGCCAACTGTCTCGGCGCGGCAATCGGTGCAATCATGGGCGGGTTCCTCGCCGACAAATACGGGCGCAAGGCCATTTACACCTACAACATGCTGGTGTACATGCTCGGCGTGGCGCTTGTAATGTTCTCGGTCAACTTCCCGATGCTGCTGGCAGGCTTCCTCGTAACGGGCATATCCGTAGGCGTAGGCGTGCCGGCGTCATGGACATATATATCTGAAAGTTCGGAAGTAGGCAACCGCGGCCGCAACATAGGCATCTCGCAAATGGCATGGGGCATCGGTCCTACCATAATACTTATACTCGGAACACTGCTGGCACCGCCTACGAGCGGAGCCGACAGCGCAGGCCTGCTGTTCGCACCTGTGGTAGAGGCACTTGCCGGCGTAGTGCTCGGCGACGGCGCCAACGGCGTAGCCCTCAACGTGTTCAGCAGCCGCATAGTCTTCGCCTCGCTGTTCGTCGTGGCGTTCATAGCATGGCTGCTGCAACGCCGTCTTGACGAGTCGGAGGAATGGAAGGCCGAGAAAGCCAAGCAAGGCGGCAAGAGCCAGGGCAGCGTATTCTCGTCGTTCGGCACGCTCTTCACCAACAAGGTGAACATCCGCACGATACTCTTCCTCGCCGGAATCTACCTCACTTGGAACCTCGTAAGCTCTGTAATGGGCTTTTTCCAGCAGCACATATACGAGACGGCAGGCGGCCTTTCAAACCAGCACGCCAACATGTTGTCCGTTGCCCAGTGGGTCATCATTATCGTGACGACCTTCATTTTCTCGATGATTGTCGACAAGGTAAACCAGCGTTGGCTCTACTTCTTCGGCGTAGGCATGGGCGTGGTTGCATGGATTATCATTGTAACCATCGGCGTAAACAGCATAGCCGGCCTGTTGTTCTTCACACTGATATGGGGCATCCAGGCAGGTATCTCCGTACAATCGTTCTACGCCCTGTGGGCGTCTGAACTGTTCCCGGCCAAATACAGGGCTGCCGCGCAGGGCATAATGTTCTTCATCGTGCGCGGCGTATCGGCACTCTGGGGCCTGGGCTTCGTCTACATCTACGGCGAAAACGGTGAGGGCTTCACACTCGCCGCATACATAATGATGGCCCTGCTGCTCGTATCCCTTATTATCGGAACAATATGGACACCTAAGACACAGGGTAAAACTCTCGAACAAATAACAAAAGAAAGATATGGCGACAACATCTAAAGCAACATGGATTTGGTATCCGGGCGACTACGAAATATGGCTGGGCAATAAGATGAACAACCGCCGCACAGACCGCGGCGCATACTTCCCGCCGTTCTGGAAACAGGACAGCCATTACGTAACGGTCGAATTCAGCAAGGCTGTAGAGCTGACTGAAGAAGAAACACTGACCATAGCCACGGAGGGCGACTACAACATAAAGATAGACGGCAAAATGCTGTTCGGCATGCCCAAGCAGTTCACACTGTCTGCCGGCAGCCACCGCATAAACATCAAGGTGCACAACCAGGCAACTCCGCCGGCACTGTACATAAGCGGCAAGACCGTATTCACCGACGCGACATGGAACGTAACGTTCGAGGACAAGGAGTGGATTGACGAGAGCGGCAAGGCCAGCGACACGTCGTCAACAGTCTACATGTCGGCCGGATGCTGGAACTTCGACAAGCAGGACGAACTGCCGTCAAACTTCAAACTAAGCCGCAAACACTTTGACGCGGTTGGAAACGACGGCGGACTGTACGACTTCGGACGCGAGACATTCGGCTATGCCATACTTAACGGGATAAAGGGCAACGGCACGATTGACCTGTATTACGGTGAAAGCGAGGAAGAAGCACGCGACAAGGAACATTGCGAGACGCTCGACAAACTCGTTGTCGAGGACGGCAAGATAACCGACCTTGCCACGGGAAAGACCGAGGAACTGTCAGCCGCCTACACCATGGGCAACAGCAAGGCGTTCCGTTTCATCTACGTGGAAACCGCCGGATGCACGGTTGAAAGCATAAGCATGGACTACGAATACATGCCGGAAGAGGAGAAAGGCTCGTTCAAGTGCAACGACGAGGAGCTTAACCGCATCTGGGAAATAGGCGCTTACACGATGCAGCTAACCTCGCGCGAGTTCTTCATCGACGGCATAAAGCGCGACCGTTGGGTGTGGAGCGGAGACGCATCGCAGAGCTACCTGATGAACTTTTACCTCTTCAACGACAACGACATGGTAAAGCGCACCACATGGCTGCTTGCAGGCAAGGCTCCGGTTACAAGCCACATCAACACAATAATGGACTACACCTTCTACTGGTTCATCTCCATTTACGATTACTACCTGTACAGCGGCGACAGCCATTTCCTGACCCAGATTTACCCGACCATGCAGACCTACATGGACTACGTGCTCGGACGCACCGACAACGACGGGATGGTTGAAGGCATGACTGGCGACTGGGTGTTCGTAGACTGGGCAGACAAGCCCATGGACAAGCAGGGACAGTTGGCGTTCGAGCAGATTCTTTTCAGGAAATCACTTGAGTCGATTGCCACCGTGGCACGCATCGTCAACGACGCAGAGAGTGCAGTGAAGTACCAAAAACTCGCCGACGCAATAGGCGAAAAGCTCCTGCCCTACTTCTGGAACGACAGCGCAAAGGCGCTGATGCACAACCGCAAGGACGGCAAGCAGAGCCAGGACATCTTCCGTTACCCCAACATGTTCGCCATAATGTATGGTTACCTTGACAAGGAGAAGCAGGAAACCGTCAAGAACTCTGTAATACTTAACGACGACGTCATAAAGATAACCACCCCCTACATGCGCTTCTACGAGCTTGAAGCCTTGTGCATGCTCGGCGAGCAAGACCAGGTAATGAAGGAAATGAAAGCATACTGGGGCGGCATGCTCAAGGAAGGTGCCACATCGTTCTGGGAGAAATACAACCCCGACGAACACGGCCGCGAGAAGCTGGCCATGTACGGACGTCCATACGGCAAGAGCCTCTGCCACGCATGGGGAGCAAGCCCGATATACCTTTTGGGCAGGTATTACCTCGGCGTACAGCCTACCAAACCCGGATACGAGGAATATACGGTAAGGCCGTGCCTCGGCGGACTTGATTGGATGGAAGGCAACGTGCCCACTCCTTTCGGCACTGTCTATGTGAAAATGGACAAGAACACTGTCACAGTGAAAAGCGACGGCGGCAAAGGAACACTGATTGCCGGCATCGGAGAAAACGAAAAACATATCGAAATAAAACCAGGAAAAGAAATTACTATAAACTTATGAAAACAGCAAGAAATCTACTGCTTTCAGGCATAGCTATAACCTTGGCAAGTTGTGGAAGTACGACAACAAAGGTTACAAGCGAAAAAGGAATACCGCAAACGCAATATGCGGCATCCCTTGTGGACAATTATATTCCCTCAATGCAAAAGGGATATAAAATCAACATCAAGGTGGCTGACGAAAATTCAGGCCTTGCCCAAGAAGGATTTACCATAAAAAGAAAAGGAAAAAAGATTGACATAATCGGCAATGATGCGTCAGGTGCCATTTACGGAACCAACCGCCTGCTCGAGTATTTCAACCAGTACGGCAACCTGGAGACGCCCGAAATAATCGTAGACACTCCCGAAATGAAGATTCGCGGTGCGTGCGTAGGACTGCAAAAGACAGTCTACCTGCCAGGACACAAGGTTTACGAGTATCCCTATACGCCGGAAAACTTCCCGTGGTTCTATGACAAGGAACTGTGGATAAAGTATCTCGACATGCTCGCCGCCGACAACATGAACGCCGTTTTCTTGTGGAACGGCCACCCGTTCGCGTCCTTGGTAAAACTCGAAGACTATCCGTTCGCCACTGAAGTTGACGACGCCACAATGGAGAAGAACCAGGAAATGTTCTCATTCCTCACCACCGAGGCGCAAAAACGCGGCATCCGCGTAATACAGATGTTCTACAACATCCTCGTATCAAAGCCCTTCGCCGACCACTACGGAATAGTAACGCAAGACCGTAACCGCCCAATCACGCCGCTGATAAGCGACTATACGCGCAAGAGCATTGCCGCTTTCATCCAGAAATATCCTAATGTAGGCTTCCTCGTATGCCTTGGCGAGGCCATGGCAACAATCGACGATGACGTTGAATGGATGACAAAGACAATCATACCGGGCATCAAAGACGGTCTGAAAGCATCGGGACGCACCGACGAGCCGCCTATCATCCTGCGCTCTCACGACACCGACGGGCCAAGGGTTCTTAAAGAGTCGCTGCCGCTCTACAAAAACATATACACCATGACCAAGTACAACGGCGAATCATTGACGACGTATGAGCCTGGAGGTCCATGGGGAGAGACGCAGAAACAGCTTAGCAGCGTGGCTCCGATACACATAAGCAACGTGCACATCCTGGCCAACCTCGAGCCATGGCGCTGGAGTTCACCGACCTTTACACAAAAAGCCGTGCAGGCAATGCATCGCGTACACGGTGCTAATGGACTACACCTGTACCCGCAGGCAAGTTACTGGGACTGGCCATACACGGCCGACAAGCTGCCCGGCGGCGAACGTCTGTTGCAGATTGACCGTGACTGGATGTGGTACGCGGCATGGGGACGCTACTCATGGAACTGCCACCGCGGCGACGACCTGGCTTATTGGGAGAAACGCCTGGCTGACTATTACGGCACAGACACCAACACAGCAAAACGCATAATCGAAGCATACGACGAGAGCGGGGAAATTGCACCCAAGCTGTTAAGGCGTTTCGGCATAACTGAAGGCAACCGCCAGACTCTGCTGCTTGGAATGAAGATGAGCCAGCTGGTAAACCCTTACAAGTACACGGTGTACGAAGAATTCTACCAGAGCTGTGGTCCGAAAGGCGAGAAACTCATCGAATACATGGAAAAAGAATGGAAACATCAGAAACATGTAGGCGAACTTCCTATCGACATAGTTAACCAATGCGTGGCACATGGCGACAAGGCAGTGGCTGCAATAAGCGGACTCAGCGATAAGATAACAAAGAACAAGGACGAATTCAACCGTCTCGTAAACGACATTAACTGCTATAAGGACTTCGCATACTCCTTCAAATACAAGGTGTTGGCAGCCCAGCAGGCACTGAACTACAAATGGAGCAAAGAAATCGAGTATCTTAAGAAAGCCGTACCGCTGCTTGAAAAGAGTAATTCATACTACATGCAGCTTGTCGACAAGACAAAGAACTCGTATTATTACGCCAACAGCATGCAGACTTCACAGCGCCGAATACCAATCGGTGGAGACAATGGCAAGTTCAAGACATGGGAGGAAATGGTACCCGTCTACGAGGATGAACTGGCCAGCCTCAAGGCAAATATAAAGATGCTTGAGTCACCCAAGGTTGAAGAAAACGGCAAGGAAGCTCTCGTAAAAGCAAAAAACGCACCTGTAAAGCTTATCAGCAACTACAAAAGGATAAAACTTGAAAAAGGTGCAAAGCTCTTCGAAAACCGTGACGAAGCCATCGACTCGCTGGCTCCGGAGCTTGAAGGTCTCGAGGCATTGGTAATGAACCGCGACACGACACGCATCGTTGGAGGAACAGTTGAGTTTGAGACCGACAAACCGGTGAAAATGCTTGTGGGCTTCTTCATAGACGACCAAAACAAGTTCGCAAGTCCTCCGAAACTCGAAATCGACGCAACCGGCAACGAATTCGGACAGGCAGAACCTGTAATAAGCAATGCCATCAGCATGTCAAACATGCCTATCGTGAACATACACGCATACCATCTGCAACCCGGACACCACACAATCCGCCTGCCTAAGGGCATTATCATGGTTGCCGGATTCACCGACACCGACCTGAAAATAAGAGACGCCAAGCTCAACGGACTAAGCAACGAAGTTGACTGGTTGTTCATGAAATAATATTAGGAAATGGTAAAGAACATCATACTCATACTGCTCCTGCTGGTATCTGCTGACTCACAGGCGCAAAACAGGCGCAACCGCCGCGCGCAAGCAAAGGCAGTTGTAAAGACTGTCGTCAGCCAAAACGAAATGCGCAGGGTATATGAAAAAGCAAGGACTCCATACAAATACGGCCTGGTAATAGCCCCCGAGAGCAATGACCGTAAGATTGACTGCCCCACGGTGTTCCGTGAAGGCGACACGTGGTACATGACATACGTGTGCTACAACGGTTCAAACGGCACTAACGGACGCGGCTACGAGACTTGGCTTGCAAAGAGCCAAGACCTCTTGCACTGGGAAACATTGGGACGTGTCCTGGCCTTCGGCAAAGAAGGCTGGGACATGAACCAGCGTGGCGGTTTCCCCGCCCTGATCGATTACGAATGGGGCGGCAGCTACAACATCCAGAAGTTCAAGGACCGTTATTGGATGACCCACATCGGCGGAGCCGGCACCGGCTACGAGGCTGTCAACGCACCGCTGAGCATCGGCCTTGCTTCAACAGACGGGGACATCACACAGGCACACCAGTGGGAAACCTACAAGAAACCCATCCTGTCGTACAACGACAAGAACGCACAATGGTGGGAGCAGTTGACCCAGTACAAAAGCACCGTCTACATGGTGGACAAAGAGAAGTTCGGCTACCAGTTCATGATGTTCTATAACGCCGGAGGAAAAGACGAAACGCATCCAAAGGGCGAGCGCATAGGCATTGCTTTTTCAAACGACATGAAGAAATGGCGCCGCTACAAGAACAATCCTATCTTCGCACACGACAGCGACGGCACCATAACCGGCGACGCGCAAATAGTAAAGATGGGCAACCTTTACGTGATGTTCTACTTCTCCGCATTCAATCCGACACGCGAATACAACGCATTCAACACATTTGCGGCCAGTTACGACATGATACATTGGACCGACTGGCAAGGCGAAGACCTTATCTATCCGTCGAAGCCTTACGACGAGATGTTCGCCCACAAGAGCTGCGTTATCTATCATGACGGAGTGGTCTACCACTTCTATTGCGCTGTAAACAACAGCGACCAGCGAGGCATAGCCGTAGCGACAAGCAAACCAATGGGCAAGAGCGAGGTTAACTTCCCGCGCCCCAACGCCACAGGCAAACGCTTCATAGCATCACTGAACGACAACTGGGAAATAACCTACGACCGCAAAACATTCGTAAAAGACATACCCTACAACCTCGACGACTACTACGGCGCCCTGCAGAAAATACACGGCAACCTGCACGGACGCGCCGATTTCAAAAAGAAATTCACCGCTCCCAACATGGAGGGCAAGCAGTACTTCATCCGCTTCGAAGGCGTAGGCACATACGCTGAAGTCTCCCTCAACGGCAAGCGCCTCGGTCGGTACGACATCGGACGAACTACCAAGACCGTCGACATAACCAACAGCGTCCGCAAAGGAGGCGAAAACGAGCTTGAAGTAAGGGTATCACACCCCAAGGGAATAACCGACATGCCGTGGGTGTGCGGAGGCTGTAGCTCCGAATGGGGCTTCAGCGAAGGCTCGCAGCCGTTCGGCATCTACCGTCCCGTCGTACTCGAAATAACCGACAAGACACGCATAGAACCTTACGGCGCACACATCTGGAACAACGCAACCGCTGACAGCCTGTTTGTTGAAACGGAAGTCAAGAACTACGGACAGACCGTCGACACAATCAGCGTAATCAGCAAAATATGCGACAAGAGCGGCAAGCAGGTAATACGCCTGACCAACAACATAACGATAAAGCCGGGCGAGACAACGATTGTAAAACAATCGTCGGCGATAAAGGACGCACGCCTTTGGAGCCCCGAAGACCCTTACCTCTACACGCTCAACACAATACTGAAACGCTCGGGCAAGGCCACCGACGACCTTGCAACACCGTTCGGAGTGCGCACTTCGAGCTGGCCGCTCAACCGTAACGACGGCGACCAGCGCTTCTACCTCAACGGCAAGCCCGTCTTCATCAACGGAGTCTGCGAGTACGAGCACATGTTCGGACAGAGCCACGCTTTCTCCGACGCACAGATAGACGCACGAATCAAGGAGGTGAAAGACGCCGGATTCAACGCATTCCGCGACGCCCACCAGCCGCACAACCTGCGCTATAAGGACCTGATAGACAAGGAAGGCATACTGTGGTGGCCCCAGTTCTCAGCCCACATCTGGTATGACACGCCCCAGTTCCGCGAGAGTTTCAAGCGCCACCTGAGGCAATGGGTGAAGGAGCGCCGCAACTCGCCGTCAATCATCCTATGGGGACTGCAGAACGAGAGTACCCTGCCGGCCGACTTTGCCAAGGAGTGCATGGACATAATAAAGGAAATGGACCCGATGTGCGCCACCATGCGCCTTGTGACAACTTGCAACGGCGGTGACGGAACAGACTGGAACGTGGTGCAGAACTGGAGCGGCACGTATGGCGGAAAACTTGAAAACTATGCCAACGAGCTGAAACGCCCCGACCAGCTGCTCAACGGCGAATACGGTGCGTGGCGCAGCGTAGGCAACCATACGGGCGAACGTTACACCGAAGAGAAATTCTGCGACATACTCGAACGCAAGGTGCAGCTGGCCGAAAGCGTAAGGGACAGCGTGTGCGGACAGTTCCAGTGGATACTGCAAAGCCACGACAACCCCGGCCGGCGCCAGCCCGACGAAGGACTGAGGCGTGTGGACAAGGTTGGCCCGTTCAACCACAAGGGCATCTTCACGGCATGGGAACAGCCGACAGACGCCCTGTACATGTACAAGTCGCACTACACACCGGCAGACAAGGAGCCTATGGTCTACATCGTGCCCTTCGATGTCGAGAAATACATACAGAAACAGAAAAACGAAGCCAACGGCATTGTAGACTCGGCGCTTGTCAACATTTCCGACGAAATACGCGTTTACAGCAACTGCGACTCGGTAGCCCTGCAATGCGGATGGTGGAGGGAACAGAAGACGAGCGACGCCGGCACGACACTCTACAAATGGCGCAACCCCGAACTGAAGGGCGACCTGCTCGTAGCCACAGCATACCACAACGGCAAGGCCGTGGCTGCCGACACACTGGCAATGCCGTCGTTCCGCACATGGAACGAGCAGATACTGAAACCTGCAGAAGGATATTTTTACCTGTACAACATAAACTGCGGAGGCGACACTTATACCGACATCTTCGCCACTGAGTGGACACAGGACAATACTAAATGGTCGCGCTCATGGGGCAACAGGTTCTCAAAAGAAGTCAGCCCTTACCAGGCCAGCCAGACGTCAAACCCGCTGCTGCCGGTTTCACCGCTGTTCCGCACGTCGCGTTTCGGCCGCCACGAGCTTTCATACTCGTTCCCGGTACGCCCGGGCGACTACCGTGTCGAGCTTTACTTCATCGAGCCGTGGTACGGCCCCGGTGCAAGCGAGACCACCGACTACGAAGGACTGCGCCTGTTCGACGTAGCCATCAACGACAGCACCTACATCAAAGACCTCGACATCTGGGCGCAGGCACGCTACGCAAAACCCTACAAGCGCGTGCTCGACGTGCACACACAGGGCGACAGGATAAAAATAGACTTCCCCAAGGTCAACGCCGGACAGGCCATAATCTCGGCAATAGCCATTGCCTCTAAAGACCCGAACGCTGCGGCAGACTATCCCGTAATCGAGAACGACAGCCTGTGGCGCAACTTCGACAAGGACATCCTGGTACAGATGCCCGACAGCCTGCTGCCGCCACGCAACACCAACGGCATCAGCGTTGACGGCATGATTAAGGACGGCGCCATGACGTGGAACTTCAACGTAGGAGTGGCCAGCGTCTATGCAATACGCTTCCGCTACTACAACCCCGAAGCCCCGAGGACGCTGCACGTGAAGATAACCGACCTCAACGGCGTAGTCTACAAGGAAGACGACATAACCTTCGTACAGACGCCGGAGAAGAAGACCAAGCGCCGCAATACCAGCATAACCACCGGCTCGCAGATAAATGCGGGCAGCTATGTGGTAACGCTTAGCGGCGAAGGACTCGACAAGATGTTGTTCGATAAATTAACGATTGAGTAACCCTCTGATATTCAACGCGTTGCAAAAGGCGGTCTTTTATCATGTAAAAGGCCACCTTTCAGCGTATAAAAGACCATCTTTCGCAACGCAAAAGATAACCTTTCGCAAAACCGCTCCTTAAGCGGCATAAACGAAACCCTGACTTGAAACATGATAAAAAGCAAATACTGATGAAACACTTTTTATTGACAGCCGCAATGGCTGTATGCTCGCTGACGGCCTCCGCGCAACAAAACGACTGGGAAAACCAGTATGTATTGTCGATAAACCGCGAACCGGCACGTGCTTCGTTCATACCATATGCCGAAACACCTGGTGACATGCAGATGTCGCTCGACGGCATGTGGAAGTTCAATTGGACGAAAACGCCCGACGAACAGCCTGCCGACTTTTACAAGAAAGACTTCAACGACGCCAGCTGGACCACCTTCCCCGTGCCCGGCGACTGGGAGGTAAACGGCTACGGAACGCCCATATACAGCAGTTCGGGCTACACGTTCAAGATAGACCCGCCGTTCGTGATGAAGGAGCCGAAGCGCAAATACACGGCATTCATCGAGCGCAACCCCACCGGCTGCTACCGCCGCACGTTCACGGTGCCCGCCGGATGGAACGGCAAGGAAGTCTACATCCACTTCGGTTCCGTGGCCAGTGCGTTCTACGTTTACGTCAACGGCCGGCAGGTAGGCTACTCCGAAGGCAGCATGGAGCCTGCCGAGTTCCGCCTTACGCCCTACCTTGAGGACGGCGTGAACACAATAGCGCTAAAAGTTTTCAAGTATTCGGACGGCAGTTACCTTGAGGACCAGGACATGTGGCGCCTCGCCGGAATACACCGCAGCATTTACCTCTACGCCACACCTAAGATACGCATACGCGACTTCGGCGTGCGTACGCTGCTCGACGACGACTACCGTGACGCCACACTCGTAATCCATCCCGAACTGTCAGTTGTCGAAGGACAGCGCGGCGAAGGCTTCCACGTAGAGGCACAGCTATACGACGCAGCCGGCAATGCCATGCTCGACAGCACCCTGAAGCAGGACGCCGTGCCCATGCTGAACCTCGACCACAAGGGTAAAATAATGAACGAGCGCAACCCGCAGCGCGGCTACGCCCCCTACGGATGGCTGAGCGCAAGGGTAAAGAATCCGCTGAAATGGACTGCCGAGACGCCCAACCTGTACACGCTCAAACTTGCCCTTGTAGACGATAAGGGCAACGTCATCGAGCGTGCGGAGACCAAAATAGGCTTCCGCCGCCTCGAAATCAAGGACGGCCGCTTCCTTGTCAACGGCGTGCCCACACGCTTCCGCGGAGTAAACCGCCACGAGATGGACCCAATTATGGGCAAGGTGATGACCGACGAGCGCATGGAAAAGGAAATAAGACTGCTCAAGCAGTGCAACATCAACGCCGTGCGCACCTGCCACTACCCCAACGACCCACGCTGGTACGAACTCTGCGACAAGTACGGCATATACGTAATGGACGAGGCCGACATCGAGGAACACGGACTGCGCGGCCAGCTGGCGAGCGACCCGACGTGGGCGGCAGCCTTCATGGACAGGACACAACGCTTGGTGGTACGCGACCGCAACCATGCCTGCGTGGTATTCTGGTCGCTCGGCAACGAGTCAGGCTGGGGGCCCAACTTCGCGGCAACGGGAGCATGGGTAAGGGAGTATGACCCAACACGCTTCATCCACTACGAGGGCGCGCAGGGACCCGACAGCAAGGACCCGGCCACGGTAGACGTGATAAGTCGCTTCTATCCGCGCGTACAAGAGGAATACCTCAACCCCGGAGTGAAGGACAACAACATGGAGCGCCCAGAGAACGCACGCTGGGAACGGTTGCTCTCGATAGCGCAGAAGACTAACGACAACCGCCCCGTACTTACCAGCGAATACGCCCACGCAATGGGTAACGCCCTCGGAAACTTCAAGGAGTACTGGGACGAAATATACAGCAACCCGCGCATGCTCGGCGGTTTCATCTGGGAATGGGCGGACGAAGGCATCTTCAAGAAGCGTGAAGACGGCAAGACAATGGGGGCTTACGGGGGCGACTTCGGCGACGCGCCTAACCTCGGAGCTTTCTGCATAAAGGGCATTGTAACCTCAACCTGCGAACCAACGCCAAAATATTACGAGGTGAAGGCCGTTTACGCGCCTGTTAAACTTACGCTCGATGGCAACAAGGTTAACGTAATAATGCGCGACGAACACGCCGACCAGGATAATTATACATTCTCATGGAACTTGACGGAGAACGGCAAAGTTACCAAGAAAGGCGAACTTAATGACTTCACCTTGCCTGCGCTCAAGTATGACGAGGACAAGGACGTGCGCCTTAACATAAGCGTGCGTCTTAAGAACAACCAAAGCTGGGCTGATGCCGGACACGAGGTTTGCAACGAACAGTTCGCCGTCAACGACCGCCTCGCCACTGCATTCAAGGCAAAGAAGCTGAAGACCGGCAAGCAGGCAGACGTTGAAGAGGCTAAGGAATGGTTCGACATGGTGCGTCCGCACTTCTTCCGCGCACCGACGGACAACGACAAAGGCTTCGGCAACTGGATTGCAAAAGACTGGAAGAACAACCGTCTCGACTCTACCGAAATATCCGTCGTAAAACCGATTGAGGCCGTAACCAACGCCGACGGCACAGTAACAGTGACCGTTTCGACCGTCAGCAAATACCTCAACGGCAGCATACGCACCGACTATAAGTACACTATGGACGCCGAAGGCTCGGTAGACTTCCACGCCACCTACACCCCCGAAGGCTCGCTGCCGCCGCTTCCGTGCATGGGCAACACCTTCGTACTGCCCGCCGGCATGCAACAGCTCAGCTGGTACGGCATGGGCATGCAGGACACATATCCCGACCGTTTGGAGGCTGCGTGGATAGGACGTTGGAACAGCACGGTGGGCGAACAGTACGTACACTACGCCCGTCCGCAGGATTCAGGCAACCACGAGCAGACGGCGGAAGTTACAATCACGGACAATAAAGGCCGCGGCTGGACCGTTACAGCAGAAGGAGGCAAGCCCTTCTCTTTCTCCGCCCTGCCTTACTCAATAAAACAACTGTCAACCACGGCGCACGACTGCGACCTTAGCAAAGAGGACAACACGTACCTCAACATCGATGCGGCTGTGATGGGGCTCGGCAACAGCAGCTGCGGCCCCGGCGTGCTGACAAAATACAGCATAGCGCAGAAGCCGTACGAACTGCATGTAAGATTTACCCGGATTGGTAAGTAAAGCGGACGCGGGAATGGCGTTCCGCCACACCGCAAAACAATATCCACCGAACTAATAAATACATAAATATATGAGAAAATTATTGATTTCAACTTTGTTTCTCGCTTCTGCCGTGACCGGAGCGTACGCCCAGGGCAGCGTCTACACGCAGCGCCAGTACCTCAGCGGACAAGGAAGCGACGACATGGTGCAATGGGATTTCTATTGCACCGGAGGCAACAACTCAGGCAAGTGGACAAAAATCGGCGTACCGTCGTGCTGGGAACTTCAGGGCTTCGGCACTTACCAGTACGGCATGAAGTTTTACGGCAAACCGTTCCCAGACGGCATTGCAGACGAGAAAGGCATGTACAAGTATGAGTTCACGCTGCCTGCCGAGTGGGCCAACCACCACATCGACCTCGTGTTTGAGGGCTCGATGACCGACACCGAGGTTATGATCAACAAGCGCAAGGCAGGCTCTATGCACCAGGGAGCGTTCTACCGCTTCACCTATGACGTAACCGACCGCGTGTTCTTCGGCGACAAGAAAAACCTGCTCGAGGTAACAGTCAGCAAGGAAAGCACCAACAAGGGCGTCAACCTTGCCGAGCGCCGTGCCGACTATTGGAACTTCGGCGGCATCTTCCGCCCTGTGTTCATTGTGTGCAAACCGGCAATAAACATTGAGCGTACGGCCATCGATGCCAGGGCTGACGGTACGTTCAACGCGTTCGTTCTGCTCAACCACACGCTCGAAGGGGCTAAGGTACGTACCACCATCAGCGACATGAGCGGCAAGAAAGTAGCCGAAAACACCACCAACGTGAGGACGGGCAGCGACCATGCCGACGTGTCTTTCAAGGTGAACAACCCCAAATTGTGGACTGCCGAAACGCCAAACCGCTACCAGGTAGCTTTCGCTCTGATCGACGCAAACGGCAAAACGCTCCACATTGAGAAGGACAAGTTCGGCTTCAGGACAATCGAAACGCGCGCCGGAGATGGCCTCTACATCAACGGCAAGAAGGTAAACATCCGTGGTGTGAACCGCCACAGCTTCTGGCCGGAGACAGGACGCACGCTGAACAAGAAGCTCAACATAGCCGACGTGGAGCTTATCAAGAGCATGAACATGAACTCCGTTCGCCTGTCGCACTACCCTGCCGACCCTGATTTCTATGACGCTTGCGACAGTCTCGGACTGTATGTGATGAGCGAGCTTAGCGGTTGGCACGGCCACCATGAAACCATCAACGGACAGAAGCTCATCAAGGAAATGGTTACACGCGACGTCAACCATCCTTGTGTGATATGGTGGAGCAACGGAAACGAGAAGGGTTGGAACACGGAACTTGACTGTGAATTCCACAAATGGGACATCCAAAAGCGTCCTGTACTTCATCCTCAAGGCAACTTCGGAGGATACGAGACCATGCACTACCGCTCCTACGGCGAGAGCGAAGAATACATGCGCAAGCCCGAAATATTCATGCCGACCGAATTCCTGCACGCCCTTTACGACGGCGGAGCCGGCGCCGGACTCTATGACTACTGGGAACTCATGCGCTCATGGCCGCGCTGCGCAGGCGGATTCATCTGGGCTTATGCCGATGAAGGCGTTGTACGCACCGACCTTAACAACATGATTGACAACGTAGGCAACTACGGAGCCGACGGCATAGTAGGTCCGCACCACGAGAAGGAAGGCAGCTATTACACCGTAAAACAAATATGGAGCCCCGTTCAGATATCGATGCCGGAGAAATTCAACGGTACCCTCAACGTTGAGAACCGCTACAATTTCCTCTCCCTGAACAAGTGCAAGTTCGACTATTCATACGTTAAATACACCGGCGCTGACACAAAGACGGTAAAGAATGGAACCGTAAACGGAGCCGACATTGCGCCCGACTCTAAAGGTACTATACAAATACCGGCCGCTCCTGCGGATGCCGACGCACTCAGCATTAAGGCTACAGACCAGTACGGTGAAGAAATCTTCACATGGGTTTTCAAGCTGAAAGATTCTGAAAACATTTACAAGGGCAAGTCGGGCGGCAACCGTCCTGTATTCAGCAATAACGAAGTGAAGGCAGGAAACGTGACATACAAGTTCTCTGCCACTGACGGAACGCTCGCAAGCGTGACCACACGCAAGGGCGATTACAAGTTCGATGGAGGTCCCAAGTTCTTCGCATACCGCCGCTCTGACAGGTCGTTCGACCAGTTCTACAACCACGACGACCCCGAAGCGGAGAAGAAAAAGACCACTTACACAGAGTACGCCGACCAGGGTAAGTTCGTCAGTCTGACGAGCAAGGACGGTGTAAACGACACTCTTATCGTAACAGCAGAATACGCTCTCGGCTCTCTCCAGAAGGCAGAGTGGCACATAGCTTCCGACGGAGGCGCACGCCTTGTTTACACATACAACTTCAACGGCGTGGTTGACCTTATGGGCGTTAAGTTCAATTTGCCCGAATCTGAAGTCGAAAGCAAGCAGTGGCTCGGGCACGGACCTTACCGCGTATGGAAAAACAGAGTACACGGTCCGCAGTTGGGAATATGGAGCAACGACTACAACGACCCAATTCCGGGCGAGAGTTTCCCTTATCCTGAGTTCAAGGGCTACTTTGCCGGAGTACAATGGATGAAGCTCAACACCAAGACCGGCACCATAACAATACAACCGGGCACCGATAAAGAATACGTAGGAGTGTACCAACCGCGCGACGGACGCGACCAACTGCTCTACACTTTGCCCGAAACCGGAATCAGCATGATGCAGGTAATACCTGCCGTACGCAACAAGGTGAACACAACCGACCTCAACGGACCGTCGGCCCAGCCTGTATGGGCACGCGGAACGTACGTCGGCGAAGTAACATTACACTTTGAATAACCATGAAAAAGATTCTTTCTATAATTCTAACATGCGCCACCCTGGCGCCTGCAACAGCGCAAACTACCATTCAGGACAATGCTCCTGAATGGTATAAGCGTTTCATGTCACCATCTGAAAAAGCCGCACCCTGGACGTTCTGGTACTGGATGTACGGCTGCGTTACGGACGAAGGCATACGCCTCGACCTTAACGCCATGCGCGACGCAGGCATCAAAGGCTTCTACCTCATGCCTATAAAAGACGTCAGCGACGGGGCACAATACAACGGCACAAGCAGACAGTTGTCTGCCGAATGGTGGAAACGCATTGACACAGTGTACAACACTGCCAACGAGCTCGGTCTCGAAATGGGCATACATTTCTCCGACGGTTTCGCCCTCGGAGGCGGTCCGTGGATTACACCCGAAGAATCCATGCAGCGCATAGTCTGGTCTGATACCATCGTTGAAGGCGGCAAACAAGAGATAACCCTGCCACGCCCTGCATGCAAGGAAAACTATTATGAAGACATAACGACATTCGCCTACCCTGCCGATTACGTTGACAACAGGAAGCCGAAGGCATCAGTCGAATTCCCGTTCCGCTCTTCCGAGCCGTGCGACATCATTATGTCATACGACGAACCTTACACCTTGCGCAGCGTCGAAATTGTCACCGGAGGCAACAACTACCAAGCACACAGGTTCAAGGTGTACGCCTCTGACGACGGCACAAACTACCGCTTCGTTAGGGAAATAAGCCCGGCGAGACAGGGCTGGCAGAACACTGACGCATACGCAACATACGCAATACCGACAACTACCGCACGATTTTTCAAGTTCCACTGGACTCCCGATGGCAGCGACCCCGGCTCGGAAGACATGGATGCGGCAAAGTGGAAGCCCAACCTGAAGATTGCCGGCATAGTGCTTGGCTCTGAACCGACAATAGACGGATACGAAGGCAAGTCGGGAAAAGTATGGCGCGTGTCTGAATATTTCCCCGTAGCAGACAACGAGTGCATACCTAAAGACCAGGTAATCAACCTTACCGGCAAGCTGCTTTCTTCCGATTTTCTTGACAAACCATTCTCTATCAACCTGCCAAAAGGCCGCTGGCACATCCTGCGCATGGGGCATACCACGACCGGACACACCAACGCCACAGGTGGCGGAGGCCGCGGACTGGAGTGCGACAAGTTCTCGCGCAAGGCCATTAAGAAGCAGTTTGACAACTGGTTTGCCAGCATATACAACCGCGCACCGAAAGAAATCGCAAAGAAAGTGCTTACCCGCATACACGTGGACAGCTGGGAATGCGGCAGCCAGAACTGGAGCGACAACTTCGCCGACGAGTTCAGACGCCGCCGCGGATACGACCTGATGCCGTGGCTTCCGCTATACGCCGGCGTGCCAATCGGCACTTCGGAGGAATCAGAAAAAGTTCTCCGCGACATACGTCTGACTATCGCCGAACTGATAAACGACATCTTCTTCGACGAAGTTTCAACACTTGGCAAGCAATACGGATGCAAGCTGTCAGCCGAATGCGTGGCACCTACAATGGTCAGCGACGGCCTCCTGCACTACCAGCACGCCGACTATCCTATGGGCGAATTCTGGCTTAACAGTCCGACGCACGACAAGCTCAACGACATGCTCGACGCAGTAAGCGGAGCCCACATCTACGGGAAAAACATCATACAGGCAGAAGGTTTCACCGAGGTGCGCGGCACTTGGGACGAGGATTTCGCCCTGCTCAAGCCCCTGCTCGACCGCAACTACTGCACCGGTATCAACGCCCTAGTGTTCCACGTGAACACCCACAACCCGTGGACCGACCGCCGTCCGGGCATGACGCTCGACGGAATAGGCACATTCTTCCAGCGCGACAACACGTGGTGGAAGGAAATGCCGGCATTCACGGGCTACATTTCGCGCTGCCAGGCACTGTTGCAATACGGCAAACCCGTGGTAGACCTTGCAGTCTACACAGGCGACGAGACCCCGCGCCGCTCAATCCTGCCCGAACGACTGATAACATCTTTGCCCGGACTTTACAGCGACCAGGTAAAGGAACGTGAGGCAAAGCGCCTTGCAAACGCTGGCCAACCGCTCGAAGTAAGTCCCGTTGGCGTGACCCACACAGCCAACATGACAAAAGCCGAGCACTGGGTCAACCCGTTGCGCGGTTACCGTTACGACTCGTTCAACCACGACGTGCTGGGTAAGTCGCAGGTAAAAGGCGGAAAACTCATCACACCCGACGGCATGGAATACTCTGCATTGGTAATACCACAGGCTAGGAAGATGAACCCGGGACGCATCGTAAACTGCTGGAACACCATCGACTCGATTGAAAAATGGGGCGTTCCAGTGATACGCGAGCCGTGGGAAAAGGCCGACCTTGCAAGCCTCGGTATAAAGAAAGACGCGGTCTTACCCGAGGGAATAGACTTCACCCACCGTACAGCCGAAGGTGCAGACATATACTTCATGAGCAACCAGACAGGCAAACAGATGACTTTCAAACCCGAATTCAGGGTTGAAAGGACATACCGTTACCTTGCCGACGCCGTTACTGGAAAAGTCTACAACGCAGGCGAAAGCGTAACCCTGCCAGCCGGAGGCTCCCTTTTCTACATATTGTCTGACGATGCCGTACCTGCCAAACTGACTGCAATGCCGACGCAAAGCACCACGCTCACCACCTTGGACAAAAACAAATGGAACATCAGTTTCGAGGAAACGGGCAAGAAGATTACGGCAAGCCAGCTCATTGACTGGAGCAAATCTACCGAGAAGGAAGTGAAATACTACTCGGGCCACGCCACTTACAAGACCACCTTCCGCTTGGGCCGCAAGCCCAAGAACGGCACAGTGATGCTTAATCTCGGCACCGTTGCCAACGCCGCCACCGTCTACGTGAACGGACAAAAATGCGGCACGGCATGGACAGCCCCGTATGCCGTCGACATAACAAAGGCCGTGAAGCGCGGCAACAACACACTCGAAATAACAGTAGTCAACACGTGGGCAAACGCACTGCAAGGCAACGACCTTGGCACTCCGCCATACGAAGGCATCTGGACAAACGGCAAATACCGCCGCGCAAGCAAGGAGCTGCTGCCCGCAGGACTGCTGGGACCAGTGACAATAACGAACGAATTTTAATCATACAAACAATGAAAAAACTAACATTCTTACTTACCGCCCTGTTTGCGGCCACGTGCGTCAGCGCCAAAGTAACACTACCCAAGATGTTCTCTGACGGCATGGTGATGCAACGCGAGGCCAAGGCAAACCTTTGGGGCACTGCCGATGCATCGGCAACAGTTAAAATAACCACATCGTGGGACAACAAGACATACAAGGTGAAAGCAGGAGCTGACGGCAAATGGAAGACAGCCGTGCAAACACCCAAGGCCGGCGGACCTTATAAAATAACACTTGCCGACAGCGAGCAGACCGTTCTCGACAACATACTCATAGGCGAACTGTGGATATGTTCGGGGCAAAGCAACATGGAAATGCCTATGAAGGGCTTCAAGAACCAGCCCGTTGAAGGCGCAGTAGAAGACATACTGCACAGCACGGACAGCAAGCTGCGCCTCTTCACCGTAAAGCGCAACAGCAAGCTGAACCCTGTAGACACAGTAAGCGGCAAATGGAGCGAGGCCACGCCCAAGTCGGTACGCGAGTTCAGCGCCACGGCCTACTACTTCGGACGCGAACTGCGCCGCATGCTCGACGTGCCCGTAGGACTCATCGTAACGTCGTGGGGCGGCTCAGCCTGCGAGGCCTGGATGAAGGCCGACTGGCTCAAGGCGTTCCCCGATGCCAAGATTCCCGCAACGCAGGACGACATAAAGTCGAAGAACCGCACTCCGACAGTGCTCTACAACGGCATGCTGCACCCGCTGATCGGCATGACGATGCGCGGCGTTATATGGTACCAGGGCGAGGACAACGTACCGCGCTACAAGACATACGCCGACATGATGACCGCCATGATAGGCGGCTGGCGCGCCGAATGGGGACAGGGCGACTTCCCGTTCTACTTCTGCCAGATAGCGCCTTACGACTACAAGTTAATCAATTACACTGTAAACAGCGCGCTGCTGCGCGAACAGCAATCGAAGGCTGAACTGATGAGCAAGAACTGCGGCATGGCAGTGCTCCTTGACGCCGGACTCGAATACGGCATACACCCGCGCAAGAAGCAGCTTGCCGGAATGCGCCTCGCCCTGCTCGCGCTCAACAAGACATACGGCATTAAGGGCATTACGGCAGAAAGCCCGTACTACCGCGACGTGACATTCCAGAACGACACTGCCGTGGTACGCTTCAACCGCGCCGACATGTGGGTGTACGGCAGCAACGGACTGAAGAGCGACCTGTTCGAAGTTGCAGGCGAAGACCGCGTATTCCACCCCGCAAAGGCGTGGATAATGCGCAGCAAGGTGTACGTGAAGAGCGACTCGGTGAAGAAGCCCGTAGCCGTGCGCTACGCATTCAAGGACTGGGTCGAGGGCGACCTGTACTGCGACGGACTGCCCGTAAGCTCGTTCCGCACGGACAATTGGGATGAATAATGCACTAAGCTGTGCCGTAAAAAGGAATGTTTGCCACAATACCTTACACACAGCGAATTATCAAACCAAAAGATTTTACGAGCTTTTATTTCCTGAAACGGCGGAGCGCCTGCAACGGCATCCGCCGTTTCAGGAACACTTATTATCCATTATATTTAAGTATGAGACACAAACTGATTCCGATAAGTATCCTTGCCCTGATGATAGGATACACCGGGTTGCATGCACAAGAATCTGCACCCTTCCGTGCGCCCTTCCCCGCCAGCCTTTCGGTGGCGCACACATGGAACCGCAGCCTGACCAAAAAGGCCGGACAGATGGTGGGCGAACAGCTCGCCCGTGAAGGCGTGAAAGAAGTGGCCCTGCCCGACCTGACCGTCGTAACTACTGCCACAACAGGAAACATACTGAACACTTACGGACAAAGTCCTTACCTCACGGCCGAAACCGGCGTGGAAATGGTGAAAGGACTCCAGAACAAAAACCAGCTGAAAGCTTATTTGACTTTTGACGCTAAAGAGAAAAACGCGCTCTACGTGCGCCCCTGGCAGCGTGTCAGCGACGAAGCCCATGCAGCCGGCATAGCGTCACCGACCAAGGTGAAAGCCACAGCCGCGTTTGGCACCACAGGCAACAATGTGTCTGATGAGTTCAAGACGACAGCCCTACAGGTGGCTCACGAATCAATCACACTGCTGAAGAATACAGGCAACATTCTGCCTTTGGACACTACATGGGCGAAACGCATAACCGTATGCGGCGACGCCCAGCTGGTTGCCGACATGTTGCCTGTGCTGAAAGCAGGACTACCCTGCAAAGTAGACGAAGGCTCACCTGCGGCTGCCGACCTGATACTCGTGTTCGAGGACGACAACATAGACCAGGCACGCATGGAGAAACTTCTGCTCACCGGCAAACCCGTTGCGCTTGTACTGCTCAACAGTCGCCCCGTAGCACTTGGCAAAGCCAACGAGGCAGCTGCCATAATAGAGGCATGGCATCCGGGACAGCAGGGCATGCAGGCCATCACCAACGTGCTTGCCGGAACCTACAACCCTGGCGGAAAACTTGCAGTGGCATTCCCCGACTATGCTTTCGGTCACGGACTTAGCTATACTGACTTCCGCTTTACAAACCTGCGTATCGAACCGGCATCCATCGGCACGGACGGCAGTGTTACCGTACGCTTCAACGTAACCAATACTGGAACACGTGCAGGAGCCGAAGTCGTGCAGGTATATCTTGTTGACGAACAAAGCACAGTGCCTCTGCAAAGTCCGAAGTTGGAGGCATGCAAACGCACCAACATCAACCCGGGACAGACCAAGGAAATAAAGTTCACCATACGCCACCGCAACATGGTGCTGCTCAACCGCGCCGGAGAGTGGACCGTCGAACCTGGATTCTTCACCGTCCGTGTGGGCAACAGCAGCGACGACATCCGCCTGCAAGGACGGTTTGAGGTGAAATAAAGTGGATGAAAGAACTTAAATGCCTGCACACAAAAGTTGCAGACTGCAACTATAACATTAAGAAGGGTCGTATCAGAACTTTGTATTAAGTAATGATACGACCCTTTCTCATGCTTTCAAGAAGCACCCGTTTTCCGCCGTCACAGCTTGATTTGGACGCACGGAGGTGCTTCACTACATTGTGGACAGACTTACAAGCCCCTACCTGACACTGCCCCGACACACCTTCTTATAACCGGAACACAAGGCTTTAGTAACCGGCTTTAAGCTTCTGCGGCGACGAATCAGCAGCAGAAGCTTAAAGCCATAAAAACAAAAGGTAACCTTTCGCACTGTAATAAGCCACCTTTTACCGCCTGATAGGTTACCTTTTAGAAAGCAAAAGACCGCCTTTTGGGCGGTCTTTTATAATATACTGTATGTCAAGCGTTTACGCATACGCTTACTTATTCGGTTCACTTGGTTGCGTCTACGCTCTTTTCTGTCTCGATGTCCCTGCGCGACTTTGACTTGGTAACAAGCCATACGCCCAGGCATACAAGTATTACGGCTACGCCCTGTGCCGGCTTGAACACGCCGAGACCGGTAAGCACGCTGACCGTAACCGACACAATCGGCTGCACGTAGTTGTATATGCTGACCACGGTGGGACGCAGCGTGTGCTGGCCTATCATCATAAGAATGTAACTGATGTATGTGCCGAACACTACGACGAAGCCCGTTTCGAGCCATGTACTTGTCGGGATTGAGGCATAGTCGATTGACGATACGTGGCCGAAGGTGAACGGCAGAATCATGATTGTGGCGTATGTGAACATCCACTTGTTTACAGTAATCACCGAATAACGGCGCACGAGCGGACTGAACAGTGCTAGATAGAGCGCAAACGAGAACTGCGCGCCGAGGCAGAACAGGTCGCCGCGTATATCGCCTACCTTGGAGTTGGCTGCCGCCGCACTGGTTATGATCAGTATCACGGCTCCTGCGCAACCCATGATTACGCCTCCCGCCTTCTTCGCCGTAATGGGCTCCTTAAGTATGAGGAACGCCAGTATCATTGCGAAAATAGGCATCGACGTGGTAACGATGCTGGCGTTGACGGGCGAAGTAATGCTAAGCCCGATGGTATAGCAGCACTGGTTGGTAACAAGGCCGAACACGGCTGCGCCTATCAGCATGAGCAAGTCCTTCTTGGGCACGTGCTCCTTAGGCGTAAACAGCGACGTAAGCCAGAACAGTACGGCACCGCCCGTAACACGGAACGTCACCATGTCGATACCTGTAAAGCCATGGGTCATGGCGTCTTTGCCCAAAGGAGCCATCAAGCCCCAGAACGCGCAGGCGCAAAACAAGCACAAGTGTGCCACCAACGGACGTGAAGCCCCACCCTTTTTCACGTCAGGACGGGAAGTCTGTTTCATCTGAATGTCATTCTGCATACTAATGGATTATGTTTAAAAAATCTCTTATGATATCCTTAATTTCCAAGTAGAAAAGCCACAAAACAGCTTTTTTTACAAATTCGTGTGCAAAGGTACACATTTTAAAAATAAATGGTTATATTTGCCTTTGATAAGTAAGGATAAATTTGATATTATGCAGAAATACGCCGATTATATTGAAAAGATTGAGATAGACTCCTTATGGAGTGGCCGCCGCCACGTTGTCTGGGAACTCGACCGCAAAGTCAACATACTTAGCGGCATAAACGGTGTGGGCAAGAGCACCATACTAAACAAGGTTGCGAAAAGCGTAGGTCCGGGTGGCGACATCGCAAGCCACCTGGTGAAGGGCGTACACATAAGCGTATGCCCGGCAGACGCCACACACATACGGTACGACATAATACGCTCGTTCGACCGCCCGTTGCTCAATGCCGACATACTTGGCGAGGTCGGGGCAAACCTCGTCACCGAGCTTGACTGGCAGCTGTTCAAACTGCAGCGCAAGTATCTCGACTACCAGGTAAATATCGGCAACCGCATAATATCAGTACTGCAAAGCGGCGCGACTGACGCTGCTGCAAAGGCACAGGCCATATCAGAACCGAAAAAGAAGTTCCAGGACATGATAGACGACCTGTTCTCGGACACCGGCAAGAAAATAATAAGGACCGAAAACGAAATCCGCTTCTCGCAAATAGGCGAGACGCTGTACCCGTACCAGCTGTCGAGCGGCGAGAAACAGATGCTCGCCATACTGCTGACGGTGCTCATCGAGGACAACCAGCCTTACGTGCTGTTCATGGACGAGCCTGAAGTAAGCCTGCACGTGGAATGGCAGAAAAGGCTGATAGACCTGATACTTGACCTTAACGAAAACGTACAGATAATACTTACCACACACTCGCCTGCCGTAGTAATGAGCGGCTGGATAGACCAGATAACCGAGGTGAGCGACATAACGGACAACGAATAAGCGGCCAAGAACGCCGCAACAGCGACCGGCCGGGCAGGAGAACGCCCCCATAACGATAAAACAACGCTAACCATGAACAAACGACTGCGCGACAACATAACATCAGAATACTTCGGAGCGGCCAACAGACTGAAGTCGAGGAATGCAAGACGGCGCATCGTGGCATACGTCGAAAGCTACGACGACGTGCTGTTCTGGCGCACCATACTGACCGACTTCGAGGACGAAAGCCGATACTTCGAAGTATTGCTGCCATCGCACAAGACGCTCGAACGCGGCAAGCGGTCAGTGCTGATGAACCTTTTGTACGAAAAAGTAGGCGAAGACATGATTGCATGCGTTGACGCCGACTACGACTACCTTATGCAGGGAGCCACCGAAACGTCAAAATACATAATAAGCAACCCGTTCGTCTTCCATACTTACGCCTACTCGATAGAGAATTTGCAATGCTACGGCCCGTCGCTGCACAACGTCTGCGTGATGGTGACACTTAACGACACGCCCGTATTCGACTTTGCCGACTTCATGCGGCAGTACAGCAAAGCCATCTTCCCCTTGTTCGTATGGTCGATCTGGCACTACCGCCGCAACATCTACGGACAGTTCACCATATCCGAATTCAACAAGGTCGTCGAGCTCGGGGGCATTAACATCAACTCGCCTGAAACAACAATAGCCAACGTGCGCAACAAGGTTTGGAAGAAGACCAACTGGCTGCGCAAGAAACATCCTGATGCAAAAGAGTCATACCTCTCATTAAAACGCGAGCTTATAAACTTGGGCGTAAAACCCGAGACTACATACCTATACATACAGGGACACCATCTGTTTGACAAGGTCGTGGTCCCGATAATGACAAAGGTATGCGGTATGCTGATACGCAAACAGGAGTCTGAAATACGACGGCAGTCCGTACACGAGACGCAGATGCGGAACGAATTGTCGTGCTATTCGCACAGCGTGCAGGACATAGAACAGATGCTAAAGAAAAACACCGGCTATCTTAAGTCACCGCAGTTAAAACTGCTGAAGGATGATTTGGAACGTTTTCTGAATCCTGGAAATGAAAGAACAGCGGAACTAAAGCAAACGGGCGAAAACACCGTAAACCCCGATAACGGTTTGGAATAATGCACGAATCAGAACCGCCGCCATGAAAATACTCCTAAAAAGTACGGATTATTTTCATGACGGCGTTATCATTTAAAACCTTGTAAGATGTATTCCGACATCATTTTAATTACGCTTTCACGGCTGGCTACACGTAAGTTTCAAGAAACTTTATGTTTCCACTTATGTTAAGCGTCTCCGTCGTGGCGGGCACAAGCATCGACTCGCCCGCACGCAGGCTCATCCTATTGCCCTCATTGTCGGTAAATACGGCCTCACCCTTTATCCCTACAAGGATAACAAAACTGTCAAGCTCGCTGTAATCGAGCGTCATAGGCTCGTCAAGGTCGTACACTGCCGTAGTGAAGTGCTTGCAATTTATAAGTGTAACGCCTTGGTTCTTTACCGGTACATAATCCAGGCGGTAATCCTTCAGCACGTTATAGTCGATGCATTCGGCAGCCTTATCCGTATGCAGTTCACGCAGGTTGCCGTCCTTGTCACGCCTGTTGAAATCGTAAATTCGATATGTAACATCCGAAGTCTGCTGTATCTCGGCAAGGAAACACCCTTTTCCTATACTGTGAATCCGCCCTGCCGGAATATAAAAACAGTCGTCCGCCTTGACAGGAAACTCAGCTATGGCGTCACAAATTGTACTGTCGTCAACCATAGCTTTATACTGTTCGGGCGTTATTTCCTTCTTAAGTCCGCAACGCAGGTATGCGTCCGGGTCCGAATCCATTATAAACCACATCTCGCTCTTGCCGTGCTTCATCCCATGTTTTTTTGCCTTCTCATCATCAGGATGCACCTGTATGGACAGGTCCTGGCATGCGTCAATGAACTTGACAAGCAACGGAAACTCGTTGCCGAAACGCTTGTAATTATCTTCTCCTACAAGTTTATCTTTCAACTCTGCGGTAATTTCACTAAGTGTACAGCCTGCATAAGGCCCGTTTGCAGCAACACTCTCGCTGCCTTTAACCCCGGATATTTCCCAGCTCTCGCCTACATGGCCGCCAGGAACATCCCCGATGTGCTTGAAGCCGGCTATCTTGTCGCCGCCCCATAGCGTCTGCTTAAGAATAGTTTTGAACTTGATTGGTTCCATTTAAAATAACTTTTAGTTATAATTCCATAATTAAATTCAGCCTTACCTTATCAGTTTTTCTTCCAGAAAGCACGCGTGAAGAGCACCATTACGCTGATAAATTCAAGACGCCCCATAAGCATAAGGACGGCACATATCCACTTGGCTGCGTCAGGCAGGCCGCTCCATGACATCGTAGGACCTAACTCGGCGCCAAGCGTAGGGCCGACATTGCTCGCACTGCTTATAGCTATCGTAATGGCGTTAGTGCTTTCGATGCCCATAAGCTTAAAACAGAAGAAAGCTACAATACATGTTATTCCATAAAGAGCGAAGAACACCAGCAATGTAGCCTGTGCCTGATAAGGTATATTTGTGTTGTTTAGTCTTACCGGAATGACGGCCCTTGGATGCAGGATATGCTTGAACTCGTTGCGTATTATCCTGAAAAGCATGGCTATGCGGATGCACTTCACACCGCCGCTCGTGCTTCCGGCGCATGAACCACACACCATGCACATGGTTAAAACGACCCATGTAAGGTGGGGCCAAAGCCCTGCATCGGTATTGAAAAGACCGGTGGTGGTGATGAAAGATGACACCTGGAACAAGGCATACCTGAACGAGTCGGCAACATGTATGCCACCCTGCGTCGTCAATATAAAAGTTATGAACAGCGTGGATGCCAGTATTATAGACAAATAAATACGCAGTTCCGTATCCTTTACCAAGTCCCTGAACTTGCCCTTGAAGATCAAGACATAAAGCAGGGAGAAGTTTATTCCTGACAAAATCATGAAGACTATCGCCGCATAATCAATCGCCGGAGAATTAAAGAAGGCGATACTTGCATTGTGGGTGGCGAATCCTCCCGTCGCCGTTATTGACATCGAATAGTTCAAACTGTCGAAGACCCCCATGCCCAAGACGAAGAAACTGAACGCACAACTTACCGTAAGAATAAGGTAAATAGCCCATATCCATTTTGCGGTGGTACTAAGACGCGGGTGCATACGGCTCTTTATGGGGCCTGTTGCTTCGGCGGAGAAAACCTTGACGCTTCCCCCTACGAGCGAGGGCAATATGGCTATGGTAAAGAACATTATACCCAAACCACCTATCCAGTGGGTCAGCGAGCGCCAGAACAGCAACCCGTGGGGCAACGCCTCGACGTCGTCGATTATCGTAGCGCCGGTAGTAGTGAAGCCCGACATAGTCTCGAGGAAAGCATCGGTATAGCTTGTCAGATAGCCGCTTATGACAAACGGCAGCGCACCCAGCGCACTGAAGACCACCCAAATAAGCGAAACCAGCAGGTAAGCCTCACGCCTGCCCATGCTGTTCTCAGCCCCGTAGCCCTTAAACTTCAGGCCTATGGCCGAAAGAACGGTTATGGCTATGGCTATGAGGAACGCCAGGATGTCGTCTTCACCGTAATAAGCCGAGATGAGAAGGCTAATGAACATCATCATGGCCTCGATGAAAAGCAGCGAGCCTATGACCTTGTATACTAGTTTGAAGTTTATCATCGCAGCCTCTTAATTGAAGAATTTCTCAATCTTCGACATGTTGACATTGTGGCAGAACACCACTACGATGTCGCCAGCCTCTATCTGCGAACCACCTGAAACAAGAATGCCTTCGCCGTTGCGGACAAGGCCTCCGATTGTTGTTCCGTGCGGAAGCCCCAGTTCGAACACCCTTTTCTTTGTAACTTTTGAATCCTGCTGGGCTGTAAACTCCGCCACATCTGCGTTGGCCGACATAAGGAAGCGGGTATTATTGACGTCAGAGTCGAGCATCATCTGGTAAATACGGCTCGCGGCTATGGCCTTCTTGTTGATTATGGTACCTATGTCTAGGCTTTCGGCCATTTTCACATAATCCATGTTTTCGACCATGGCTATGGTCTTGCGCACACCAAGACGCTTGGCCGTAAGGCATGCAAGAATGTTGGTTTCGGCATTACCGGTAAGGGCGACAAAAGCCTGGGTGTTCTTCACACCTTCCTCGACAAGCAGCGGAATGTCGCGTCCGTCGCCGTTGATTACCATTATCTTGTCGGTGTCGACAAGCTCGTTTATCTGTTCGCAACGCTTCTCGTCGGCCTCGATAATCTTGGTGCTCATGTACTCGGGAATCATCTGCACGGCCCTTATGGCGGTATTGCCGCCACCCATTACCATCACGTTCTTTACGTCAACGTAATTTTCCTTGCCTACGAGCTTCCTTATATAAGGTATGTAGTTGCGCGTCGTCATGAAGTAAGCCATGTCGTAAATCTTCAACACGTCGTCGCCGCGCGGTATTATGGTCTCGTCGCCGCGCTTGACGGCAACGATATGGTATGGTGACTCCGGCTTGCAGAGGTCCTTAAGGGGTTCGTTCAGTATCCCGCACGTCTCCCTCAGCTTTATGCCCAGCATTATCAGGGCGCCGTTGTGCACGTCCCAGCGCTGGCGCACCCAGCTCATCTTCAGTCCGTTTACGATGTCGTAGGCGGCAAGGTTTTCAGGATATATGAGCGAGTCTACGCCGACCTTGGCGAGAAAAGCCTTAGGTTCGGGGTCAATAAGCTCGTAGTTGTTCACCTTGGCAACGGTTTTCTTGGCTCCGAGAGCCTTAGCCATGATGCAACTGTTCATGTTCATGTTTTCGTCGGGCGTAACGCCTATGAACAGGTCGGCACTACCCACGCCGGCGTCTTTCAGGGCTTTGACGCTTGTGGGCGAGGCATGCACGGTCATGAGGTCGTAGTCGCTGCTGACGTTGCCCAACCTCTCCTCGTCCTCGTCAATGAGTACGATGTCCTGGTCGTTGCGCGACAACAGTTTGGCAAGATACGTTCCTATGGCGTAAGCTCCAGCAATGATGATCTTCATCTTCAACCGGTATTAGTCGTTAATACTGCCGTGGCCGGACGCAAGCCTGCCGGCGGCCTTGCATATTGCATCGGTTATGGAGCCGGCATCGATGCCTACAATACTCTGCAACTGGCTTACAGTACCGTGCTCGACGAACTTGTCGGGCAGTCCGAGCCGTGTAACCCTGGCCCGGAAACCGTGGTCGGCCATCCATTCGAGCACCGCCGAGCCGAAGCCCCCGTTGCGGACGCCGTCTTCAACGGTTATAACCTCGTCGAAGTTGCGGCCTACCTCGTCAAGCAGACGCTCGTCCATGGGTTTTATGAAGCGCATGTCGTAATGTGCCACGTCAAGCCCCGTACATGACTTCTCGGCAGCCTCTATCGCCTTGACGGCGTTGTTGCCAATCGGGCCTACCGACAGTACGGCTATGCCGCGGCCTTCCTTCAGCCTACGGCCGGTACCAACTTCTATTTCCTCCATCTTGTTGTGCCAGTCTACCAGTACACCGCGGCCGCGCGGATACCTTATCACAAACGAGCCTTTGCCTTCAAGCTGGGCGGTGTACATCAGGTTGCGCAGCTCATGCTCATCCATCGGCGAGGCTATAGTCAGATTGGGCACGGGGCGCAGGGCGGCCATGTCGAAAGCGCCGTGATGGGTGGCTCCGTCCTCGCCTACAAGCCCGGCGCGGTCGAGACAGAGCACGACGGGCAGGTTGAGTATTGCCATGTCGTGTATGATGTTGTCGTAAGAGCGCTGCGCAAACGAGCTGTATATGTTGCAGAAGGGTTGCAGTCCGTCCTTGGCCATTCCTGCGGCGAAGGTTACGGCGTGCCCCTCGGCTATGCCTACGTCGAAAGCCCTGTCGGGCATGGCCTTCATCATGATGTTCATCGAGCAGCCCGTGGGCATGGCCGGCGTCACTCCCACGATGCGCGGGTTGTCCTTGGCAAGCTCGAGCAGGGTCTTGCCGAATACGTCCTGGAACTTCGGCGGCACGCCCGTCTCGTCTGATATGATGCGCTCTTCGGCGTCAATATCGAACTTTCCGGGCGCATGCCACACCGTGGGGTCTTTTTCCGCAGGCGCATATCCGTGGCCCTTTATCGTATGCAGGTGCAGCAGCTTGGGGCCTTTCATGTTCCTCAGCTGCCTCAGTATGCGTACCATTTCGACCACGTTGTGGCCGTCGAACGGTCCGAAATACCTTATGTTAAGTCCTTCGAATATGTTTTGCTGGTGGCTTATGGCCGACTTCAGCGCGTTGTTAAGCCTGATTATGCCCTTGCGGCGGTCATCGTTAAGGTAGCCTTTGGCGTTAAGCCAGCGCGAGGCCTTGAACCTCATGCGGTTGTAGGTCTCGTTGGTGTTCAGCTTGAGCAGGGCCTGTTTCAGTCCGCCCACGCTGCGGTCTATGCTCATGTTGTTGTCGTTGAGCACTATGAGCATGTCGTTCGGAGTCGTCGACACGTTGTTAAGCCCCTCGAAGGCCAGACCTCCGCTCATTGCTCCGTCGCCTATTATGGCTACCACATGCCGTTGCAGGTTTCCCGTCTTCTTGGCAGCCACGTCCATTCCCAACGCCACCGAAATGGAGTTGGAGGCATGGCCGCATGTGAAGCTGTCGTACTCGCTCTCCAACGGCGAGGGGAACGGCATTATGCCGTGCAGCTTGCGGTTGGTGTTGAAGCGGTCCTTACGCCCCGTGAGTATCTTGTGCCCGTAAGCCTGATGCCCTACGTCCCACACCAGCCTGTCGTCAGGCGTGCTGTAGACGTAATGCAGAGCCACGGTCAGCTCCACCGCACCCATGCTCGAAGCCAGATGGCCGGGATTGACTGAAAGTTCCTTCAAGATGTCCTCCCGCAGCTCTTTGCACAGTTGCGGCAGCTGTTCCACGTTCAGCTTTCTTAAATCGGCAGGGGTGTTTATGTTATCAAGCAGGTTAAAAGTTCTTTCTTTCACTTTCCTTAATAAATGAATATTATTGCAAAGGTAATGCAAAAAATCGATAGAGCGAAATAATAGAGGTAATATCTTCATCTTTTGTAGGTACAAAGACCATAACAATATACTTTGCCATGCCTTTTAACAGGGACTTAAAACCGAGGGTGCAGGCTGTCTGGCATGGGCATGCACGCAGCATGGGCGGCCGAACGTAAAGCGGCGTTGCGCAGCACATGGCGGCACGGCGGAGCAACGGCACAGCATAAAACCGTAACACACTGGCAGCCAACATATTACGCAAGTCGTTGTAAAAGGTTACCTTTTAGCCTGCAAAAGGCCATCTTTTACATGGCAAAAGATGGCCTTTTACAACGTGAAAGGCGGCCTTTTGCAAAACGCCCGGCATGGCTCCGCCAACGGCGGGGTGCCGGCTGCCGGACCGGGACACGCCGGCATACGGGACATGCGGCAATGCGACAGGCATTGATTCATGTCAAAAAAGCATGGTTAAGTGGCCACATTTTCAACACAATGCTAACCAAAACGGAAGTTGGGACGTATTTTTGCAACGGATAAAGATTAAAATGCAACCGCCGTGGTGGCGGAACTACATAGAGGATAACATATTAAATTCAAGGTATTATGAAAAAGGTAAAAAGATTGTTTTATTCAATGAAAAGGGATTTTGGCAGAAATGCCAGAAAGGTTTACGGACTGGCTTACGGCAGGTAAGCCGCACGTGACACGGCTCTCGGTGGCGGCCGGCATCAGCACACGCACGCTAACGGCACCCGGCAAAGCCTTAACATACGAATAAGAAGCACAGGCAGGCGCAGTGCCGGTTAACGTGTCAACAACCGGCGCGGCAACCTTAAAAATACAAAGAAATACGGACGCAAAGCACGATTTTTTATCAGAAAAAGTACGGACGACATGTCATACTACGACAAAAAAGGCAAGAAACTCTGCCAAAAAGTGCGTCAAAATGTCACTTGTTTTATTTATTTTCCGCCATTGGCATACGTTTTGTTAAATAATTAGCGGCGATAAATGCCGAAACAAGGTCAAGTGGACGGTTAAATGACGCCAGGACAGCAAGCCGCAAGGCTGCGACGGGCAACACTGACACCGACCGCGTAAACCGCAAAAGATAAATCAAAACAGAAAAAATAACAAAAAATATAAGATTATGGGAAAGATTATTGGAATCGACTTAGGTACAACAAACTCATGCGTTGCCGTATTCGAGGGCAACGAACCTGTTGTAATAGCTAACAGCGAAGGCAAGCGCACTACTCCTTCGGTTGTAGGCTTCGTTAAAGACGGCGAGCGCAAGATAGGTGACCCGGCAAAACGCCAGGCTATCACAAACCCGAAGAATACGATATATTCAATCAAACGCTTCATGGGCGAGACTTACGAGCAGAGCCGCAAAGAGGCTGAGCGCGTACCGTTCACGGTAGTAAACGAGGGCGGATATCCCCGTGTAGACATCGACGGACGTAAGTATACTCCGCAGGAAATCTCGGCAATGGTGCTCCAGAAGATGAAGAAGACCGCCGAAGACTATCTCGGACAGGAAGTGACCGACGCCGTAATCACCGTTCCGGCATACTTCTCTGACTCTCAGCGTCAGGCAACCAAGGAAGCCGGACAGATAGCCGGACTCAACGTTCGCCGTATCGTGAACGAGCCTACGGCAGCTGCACTGGCATACGGAGTTGACAAGGCAAACAAGGACATGAAGATAGCAGTGTTCGACCTCGGTGGTGGTACGTTCGATATCTCAATACTTGAGTTTGGCGGCGGCGTGTTCGAAGTGCTTTCTACCAACGGTGACACACACCTCGGCGGCGACGACTTCGACCAGGTAATCATCGACTGGCTCGTAAACGGCT
>OGLM01000197.1_pt1 | contig 74913 bp, 76 predicted proteins | sample 1572531 | NCBI WGS metagenome assembly OGLM01 (sample SAMEA2581909, study PRJEB24529) | metagenome | biome: Human gut stool | place: China | collected 2011
TTTGTTCTCCTATTACTACTAATAAATACATATTAAAGTAAGCGATAACTTACTATTTTCCCGACTAATTACTAAATTGTAATATTATTACTTGTTTTTTTATATATTTTAATATTTTAATTAATAATGGTCTAAAAATCAAATATATCACATATCCAATAATTCCACCGATTACATTTGTTATTATATCAGTCATATCAGCGTCGTGTACATATCATACTCAAACAACCTTTTGAATATTTTTGAATTTTTTATTAAAATATCACCTTTTTAGTTTCGTCTAAAAACAAAAAGCTTCATTTTTCAAAGCTTTTTCGATGTAGTACTGAAACACACTCAACATGCGACGTGAAAGGGAACATATCTACTGGTTGTATTTCTTTTATGTTGTATTTTTCTTCTAGCTTTGATAAATCTCTTACCATTGTTGCTGGATTGCAACTTATATATACTAATTTTTCTGGGCTTAATTTTAATATGTTATTTATTGTGGTATCATCTAAGCCTCTTCTTGGTGGATCTACAAATACAACATTTGGAGTTATATGTTTTTCATGTAATAAGTTTTCCAAAACTTTTTCTACATCTCCACAAGTAAATTCTATATTTTCTATATTATTTATTTTTGCATTTTCTTTTGCATCTTCTATTGCTTGTTCTACAATTTCAATTCCATATACCCTTTTTACAAACTTTGAAGCATATATTCCTATTGTTCCTATTCCACAATATAGATCAAGTAAAATGTCATCTGCTTTTAAGTTTGCTCCTTCAATTGCTTTATTGTATAAAACCTCTGTTTGCACAGGGTTGGTTTGATAAAATGACATTGGTGAAATTTTAAATGTATAGTCTCCTAGTTTGTCATAAATATAGCCATCACCATATATAGTAATATTTTTATTTCCTAGTATTACATTTGTATTTTTAGTGTTTATATTTTTTACAACTGTTTTTAGTTTGAATTCACTTTGTTTTAAACCATCTATTATACATTCTACTAGTTCTTTTTCTTTTGGTATATTTTCTCCATTTATAACTAATACGCACATTATCTCTTTAGTTTTTATACCAACTTTTATTACAATATGTCTAAACAAACCTTTTCCTGTCTTTTCATTATATACAGATATTTTGTTTTGGTTTAAGAATTCTACAATTGTTGTTGCAATTTGTTCTGATATAGGGTTTTGAATTTTACATTCTTTCATTGGAATTACTTCATGTGTTCTAGCTGCAAATATTCCTGTAACTACTTCTCCATTCTTTGTATAGCCTAATGGGTATTGGGCTTTGTTTCTATAGTTGTATGGATTTTTCATTCCTATTGTATTTTGTACTCCAATTTTTTGTTTTAATGTTTTGTTTACTAAATTTTGAACTACTTCTTGCTTCATCTTTAATGTTGTTTGATAATTTATATGTCTTAAATTGCATCCTCCACATCTTGTATATGTGCTACAATCTACTTTTTCTCTGCTTGAAGCAGTTTCTAATATCTCTAATATTTTACCAAATCCATGAGATGCAGTAGTTTTTAATATTAGTATTTTACATTTTTCACCTTTTATTGCTTGTGGTATAAATATTATATAGTCATTTATTTTAGCTATGCCTTCTCCTTCATATCCGTTATCTATAATATCTACAATATATTCTTCATTTTTTTTTATTGGTATTTCCACTTTTTTCGTTCCTCCGTTGAAGTTTAAATTTAGTTGGAAAAGAATTATTCTAATTATTTTTCAACTTCTATATATTTTTTTATAATTTGATACAACTTCTGTACTGGTAGCCCAACAACTGAATTATAACTTCCTTCAAATTTAACTATAAACTTGGAAAATTGTCCTTGTATTGCATAAGCTCCTGCTTTATCCATTGCTTCTCCTGATTCAATCCACTCGTTTATTTCTTTCTCATCTATTTTAGATAAATATACTCTTGTTATATCATAATCTGTAATAACATCTTGTTTACCATCTTTTTCAATTATTACACATAAACTTGTAATAACTTCATGTACATCATTTTGTAATTCTGAAATCATTTTAAAAGCTTCTTGTTTGTCTTTTGGCTTTCCATAATGTTTACCATTTTTTAATACTAAAGTGTCTGAGCCTATTATAATTCTATCTCCTGTAGTTTTATCAAATACTTCTTTTGCTTTTAAATAAGCTATTCTTTTTGATTGTTCCTGAATTGTTAAGCCTTCTTTAAAACTTTCATCTGCATTGCTTACAATCACCTCAAAATCTTTTGTAATATATCCTAATAATTCTTTTCTTCTTGGCGAAGCTGATGCTAGTATTATTTTCATAAAATTTATCTCCTTTCATCTTCTTACAGATTATATCATAAAAATACAAAAAGCGATAGTTTTGCCCTATCGCTTTTAAAAGTTTATTGTATTGTCTCTAATTCATAGCCTCTGTTTCCTACTCCAATTTCAGCTACTGTTTCTATTGTGTGTACTACATATTTATGTTATTCTTCTCTTAGAACTGCTCCACATCTCTTATTAAGAATTTTTAATATACTTTCCATTTTAGCATTTATTTCTTCTGATGTCATAGTTGTATTACCATTATCAATTACAATTCTTAACATTATTGATTTTTTACCTTCTGGAACTTGGTTTCCTCTATATTCCTCAACAAATTTTACATCTTTTAATTTGCCTTTAATTGAACCAGAAATTTCTTCCCATGTTACAGATTCATCAACTAAAATTGATAAATCTTTTTCAACTAATGGCAATAAAGGAATATGAACAAACTTATTATCCCTAGAAGCATAAGGTACTAACTCATCAACATTTAATTCAAAAATTGCAACATTAGCTCTTTTTATTTTAGCAGAGCTCATAGTTTTTATTGATAATAATCCTAACTTACCTATTACTTTGTCATCTAACATAATATCTAAATATACATTTACATCTGCCCAAGAAGGTTTTTCACCTTGTTTCAAAGTTATTTTTTCCATGTGGCAGTATTCAGATATATTTTCTATTACACCTTTTAATTCGTAAAATAGCTTACTAGCATCTTTGCCAACAATACTTGCTGTTAATAGTTTTTTATGAACTGGTAATGTCTCATCTTCTGATGATTCATGATATTCACCTTTTTCAAATGCTTGTGCAACTTCAAATAATTTGAATTCATCAAAATATCTTAAGTTTTTAGAAATTGCTTCTAACATTCCTGGTATAAGTGAAATTCTTAAATATGCTTCACTTGGTGATGGAGGTGTGGCTAGTTTAACTGAATTTTCCTTATCCACTCCAGCTGCATCTATATATTTTTCGTCTATCCAAGGATATGTAAATATCTCATTAAATCCACATCTAAAAGCTAAATATTGTTTTAATCTTTGCTCTAATAATACTTTGTTTTGTAAAACAGCATGTTCAAATTTAACAGTTAGTGGTTTAGCTTCAAAACTTTCAAAGCTTAGTAATCTAGCTATATCTCCCATTACATCATCTTTTAAAGATACATCTCCTGTTGAACGCCATACTGGAACAACAACATGGTAAACTTTATCTTTATATTCTACATCATATCCTAAAGCTTTTAATACTTTTTCAATTGTTTCTCTAGGTAAAACTTTTCCTAATCTAACATTAAGGAATTCTTCTGATACATCTATTACTTCTCTTTGTGTTTTTATAGGATAAACATCATTGAATGCTACAACTTTGCTTTCTGGGAATATTTCTTTAAATAATTGCAATGCTAATGCAATTCCTTGGCTAACTCTTTCAGTATCAAGATTTTTTTCATATCTTATAGAAGCATCTGTTTTTTCGTCAAATCTTTTTCCTGTTTTTCTAATTGTAGAAGCTATGAAATTAGCAACTTCTACAACAACCCCTGTTGTTTCTGGAAGAATTGAATCTTTTTTACCTCCACGTATTCCTGCTAATGCCATTGCATCTGTGTCATCACATATTACTAAATCATCTTCGGTTAGGCTAATTGTATTATTATCAAGAAGTAATAATTCTTCATCTTTTTTAGCATTTCTAACAATTATTTTTTCACCATTTACATGTGTTCTATCAAAAGCATGTAAAGGTTGACCTACAGCCATCATAACATAATTTGTAATATCTACAATAGCACTTATTGGTCTCATACCTGCATTTATTAAAGCTGCTTTCATCCACATTGGAGATTCTTTATCATATACATTTTCTATTTCAATTGCAGCATATCTATTACATTTTTCAGGTACTTGTATTTCAACATTGTATTTTGGAAGATTTTTATCAATTTCTATACTTGGTAATTCTTTTAAAGGTACATTATAAATTGCTGATAGCTCTCTTGCTATTCCATAATGTCCCCATAAATCTGGTCTGTTTGTTAATGATTTATTATCTATTTCAAGTACAACATCATCCATGCATATTAATTCAGCTATATTTTGACCTGGTTTACATTCAATACCTTTTAAGTCAACTATTTCATCTTCACTTTTAGCTGGGAAAATGTTCTCTAAATATACTTCTTCTGCTCCACAAATCATACCATAAGATGATTCGCCACGCATATTTGTTTTCTTTATTTTAACTAAATCTGGTTCTCCATGCCAATATACTTCAGCACCTGGTTTAGCTATAACTACATATTCACCTACATATAAGTTTGATCCACCACATACAATTTGTACTGGTTCTGATTCACCTATATCTACCATACATATTCTTAATGAGTCTGCATTAGGATGTTCTTTTACTTCTAATATTTTTCCTACTACTATGTCGTGAAATTTATCACTAGTATTTTCAACAGACTCTACTTCAACTGTTCTTAATGTTAAATCATAAGCTATTTGTTTGTTTGTTATTTCTTTTGGTAAATCAACATATTTTTTAACCCAATTTAATGATACTTTCATTTTGTTTACCTCCTTATTTAAATTGCTCTAAAAATCTTAAATCTGCACTATGGAATAATCTTACATCATCCACTCCATAACGCATCATAACTAATCTGTCTAATCCAATGTTAATATAAAATCCTGTCCATTCTTCTGGATCAAGTCCAGCAGATTTTAAAACATTAGGATGAATTACGCCACCTGGCATTACTTCAATCCAGCCATTGTGGTTACATACACTACAGCCTTTTCCATCACATACTAAGCATTCCATGTCTATTTCATAACCTGGTTCAGTAAATGGGAAAAATCCTTCTCTCATACGTACATTGATTTTTCTACCAAATACTTTTTCAAGAATAGTTTGAATCATTACCATTCCAGATGAGAATGAAATATTTTTATCAACTATAAGAGCTTCATATTGGAAGAATGCTCTTTCATGTCTTGCATCAGTATTTTCGTTTCTATATACTCTACCTGGGTAAACAAATCTCGCAGGAGCACCATGTTTTAATAAATATCTAACTGATCCACCTGTTAAATGAGGTCTTAAACATAAACGCTCATTTCCTAATTTTTCCTCTGTTCCATCTAACCAGAATGTATCCATAGATTGACGTGCTGGATGGTCAGAAGGGAAATTTAAGTTATCAAAAGCATATTTTTCACTACTAATATCATCTTCACTATATACTTCAAAACCTAATGATAAAAAGGATTCATTTAGGTCATAACACATTTGAGTAATAGGATGTAATGCTCCTTTACTTATAGCTGTTCCTGGTAATGTAAGGTCTAAAGGTTTATCAACAACACTTTTAGCACTTATAAGTTCATCTTCTTTTTGTTTTATTTTATCTCCAAATAATTGTTTAATTTCAGTTGTTTTCATTCCAACAACCTTTTTTTCTTCATTAGATAATGTACTTATAGATTTTAAAACTTCACCTAACTCGCTTTTTTTACCAGTTAGCTCTTTTGCAATATTTTGCAATTCTTCTACTGTTTTTGCATTTTCTAGTTTTTCAAGTCCATCGTTTTTGATTTTTTCTAACTTTTCTTCCATAATAGCATTTCCTTTCCCTAAAAAACAAAAATAGTGATACCAAACTAAAGGACGAATCTTTTAATCCGCGGTACCACCTTTTTTCTAATTTCTTAGCACTTATTAAAATAATTTTCTTAACGATATTGACTCCATTATTGAAATTCATTATATAGCTTCTCTAGTATGGCTCTCAGTCTGTTGACCATAATTCCCTGTATAGAACTCTAAATAACTACTTAGATAATTTCTTCATCATATATCGAAGACATTTATATATTACATAAAACTGTATAAATTATACATTCAAAATAGCTTTTTGTCAATAAAAAATTGGTAGAAAAATTTGTGTTTCCTCCTTAAATATCAATCAATTTATTAATAATTAGTTACCCAATATAACCAAATGACCATAGCAAAATTTTGAGGATTTTTTCCGAGATTTTTTTGCTATGGTTATTTAATGCAAAAATGCTTTATTTTATAGCATTTTCAATAATTCAACTCTGCATTTTTTTGTCTAGAGTGGAGGTATCATATACGAAAGTATATGGGACCTCTACAAGTGGTACGGTTAATGTACTAGTTAGGGGGATTATTGGAATGGAGGTAATTAGAGAAAGAATGGAGGTGATGTGAAATGGAGAAAAGATTAGTTTTACAGGAAAGAGATATTGAGCTATTAGAATTTTTAGCAGAATATAAGACAATAACATTAGACAATACTAGATATATTTATGGTATAAAGACTTATCAAGAAAAGCGAATATGTCATCTGGTAAAAGAGAATTATTTAACTAGATTGCAACATAGAGAAATAGCTTTAGGTAGAAAAGGAAAAGATTTTTTTGACTGGTCTTGGTGTAGAAATTAAAGAACACTGTAGAAATCCAAATGATATAGACAGAATAGTGTATCATAAGAAAAAACTCCTTTTTAGCGATAGTCACTTATACTTAATTACGAATTTAATAAAAGGGTTATCAGAAATTATGATAAAATCAGAACTTGTTTGTTTAATGATTTATCTAAAAGACATGATATTAAGTATACTAATGATTGGCATATGGATTTTTTAGTAGATGGCTACAGATATGTGAAACTTGCTTCGATAATTATTATTATCTGTTCTTTCGTTTTTGGAATAACCAATTTTTGCTTCCATTTCAGCATCCAACAATTGTTGAAAAGCAGGGGCAAAGAAATCTTTCCAGGCTGTGTACATATTTTTCTATACTCTCATATAAATAGTAGTACTTTTATTATATAACTATTCACATTTATCTGTTTTTTTAATATTTTTTGTTCTATAATTTTATTTAATTGGTAAACCTGCTTTTAAGTTTGCCAATGCTTCTTCTGGGTTATCTCTCAAATATATTAAATAATTATATGCTCCTAATGGCTTAAGTATAGTTGTATTGCATAATTCTTCAGCAGAATATCCCTCGCATTTTATTATATTTTCTTTTGGAAATTCTTCATTCATAACATAATTATAAAATTCATTGCGAATATCTTGATATTTACATAGCTTTTCATATGCTTTCTTTGCATACTCTTGATTTTTCCCTAAAGCATTAATAATATACTCCATTATTCCTATTTCAAAAAATGTTTCTGCTGACCAGAATACTTTTTTCTTAAACTGTGATATATATTCTTCTATTAATTCAGTCCTCTCAATTGCTTTGTCAGATTGTTCCTGCGTTATAGGAAACTCACAAGGCATATTCTCATCTCTTCCACCCAAAAATCTAATGTATCGTTTGTTATATCGTTCTATAAGTTGATATCCTTTATGTTCTTTCAGAATTTTCAATTTTTTCTCCTCCTCTAAAATATTAATTCTTTTTTTAATGTTGGAAATTGTATCATAGCACACCTATATACTCCTATCACACTAGTAACATTATTTAATTTTAAATCTGTATTTATGTGATGATGACCATGTATATTCAAATAAATTTTATTTTTCTTTAAATATTTAGTAATTCCTTTTAATCCACAATGTGCCTTATCATTGGCTTTAGAATAAAGTTGATATGGAGAATCGTGTGATACAAGTATATCTGCTATATCACATTTTCTTAATATTTTTATGCTTTCTTCTTGCGAATACATAGGTATATTTCCAGTTTTATATCTACTACTACCTTCAAATCCTAAGATCCTTACACCATTAACATTTATGACTTTAGAATGTATGTTACTTATATTTCTAGATTCCAGTAGCCCATACTCATCATGATTTCCTAATATGCCATATATCTTTTCTATTGGTACATATTTTAAAATCATATCTAAATAATTGCCACTTATATCTCCAAGAAGCAAGCATACATCATATTGCAAATTCTTTACTTTTTCAATTTCTTCCTCTTTTAAATGATGACAATCTGCAATTACTAGAATATTTATACTATTATAATTATTGCGTTTATTTACTTTTCCAAACATAAAAACCTCTACTGTTTTATATTGTTATATATTATTGATATTAAGTTATTAACTTCTTTTTTTTCCATTTCAAATACTTTTCCATTATGTCTATCTCCATAGTCATCAACAAAATCTACAATTTCATAATATGCTTCCAAAAAGTCTTTTGCTTTTATCTTATTTATTGCGTTATTCTTAGTTGCTTGCTGTCTTTGACTCAATTTATATTCAGAACTATCGCATTTGATTTTCTTTAATACTTTACTTACTTTTATAATATTTTCACATATTACTTCATTTCTTTCTTTTTCTGATACTCTTCTTATATTGTTTGGCAACTCCATTGTACTTATTAATTTACCTCTATCTGTTAAAATTTCTTCATTTGGCTCATTGTTAAAAACAATCACATCTTTAACTGGCAATCTCGCCTTTAAATATTCTAATGCTTCTTCTGGGTTATCTCTCAAATATATCAAATAATTATATGCTCCTAGTGGATTAAGCATAGTTGTATTACACAATTTTTCGGCAGTATATCCTTCAACTTCTATTCCATCCTCCGTTGGAAAGTTTTCATATAATACAAAATCATAAAATTCAAAGAATATATCTCCATATTTTTTTAGTTTTTCAATAATTTCTATAATTCTATCTTCATTGTATTTATCAAAAGTTAATAAGTAGTCCCTTATCAATGAATATCGTAAAGTATCTTTTGAGCAAAGTCCTTGATTATCATAATAATTTACAACACCTTCCATAGTTATCTCTTTAGTAAGAATTCGTTCTGTTTCTTCATTTGTAATCTCTACTTGGAGAATATCTTCAACGATTTCTCCACCGTCAAAGCGAATATATTTTTTGCCATATTGTTCAATTAGCATAATTCCTAGTTCTTTCTCTAATATTTTCATTGTTCCTCCTAATATTTTCTTTTTATTTAAGTTTTACCTAAATTTAAATATATTTAATATTTTATTTATAATCTTCTTTAAAACATTTTCCTTATATTCTACTATAGCAATCTCATCAGTAATAGTTTGTTTTTTATCTACAATTTCCTGTTTTCGTTTCTTAAATAAATTATCTGGATTATATTTTAACCTCATTTCTTCTTCTTGCCTATTTCTTTCTAAATTTTCATAGGCTAATATTTTTTCTTTCTGCATAGGTGTTGCCCAATAATCTCTAAATAAAATAGTTAAAATTGCCTTTGTTTCTTCTAACATAGTTTTTCCATCAAATGTTTCTTTTGAAATATTATATTGGTAACTATTATCCATATTATTGCGAAAAAATCTTATTTTTTCTTGTGGTATTTTAGCAACTAGTTCTTGAGGAAAAATTCTAAGAATTTCATATATTTCTTTATATGCACAAGCATTTCTATCTACCGTCTTGCACCACTCCATCTTTACTACCTCCTCTTAATAAAGTTTGCTCATTAGTTCTGGATAGAGTACTATCCATTTTTAATAATACATTAGGAGATACTGTCTGAATTGAACTTTTTAATCCTGCAATAGTATCTGACTTAAATCCTGCTGATAACAAAGATTGTTCAAATGAATTTTTTTCATCTTCCCTCATTTTATCTCTTCCCATTTCTGTTTCTTCTTGTTCCTGTATCTCACTTCTTGTTGCTTCATTATCATTTTCTTCTGCTTCTATCTGTTGATTTTCAGTAATCTCTAAATTATTATTCCTTTCTCTTGACATTCCTTCTAATACTTTTTTATCTGAATTAATAAGAATATCTTCTCTCTGTTTTAAACCATTTGATATTTCGCTTTGTGTTAAACATAAGATTGGCTGTTGTCCTTGCTCGAATTGTGGTTCATTTTCTAGTAATACCAATTCTCCATTTTCATCTAATGTATAATATTGATATACAGTTTCAAATGGTTCTCCCTCTTCTGGACTCTCTTCATATTGAGCTACAAAAACATTTCCATCTTCAGTTTTCATCTGTTGTAATCCCAATAAATACTTTTGATGCGTACTTGATACCAAGGTATAATCTTCATGATAGTTCATCTTGGTATCGTATAAACTTTCATAATCCAATCTTCCAAATATTTGTGCTAACTGTTGCTTATTACTATCTTTAAACAATTTAGAATATTCATCCCCAAAAGCTTTTCCCATAAAGTTTTTTTGACTTTTTTCTGACATTTCAATATCTTTCTCAACTAGATAATCACAATATAGATTAAAACAATTTGCATCTAATCTAGCAATTTCATCTGTATACTTATACATACAATTTGTATGAGTTCCAATTTCCTGTAATGGAGTCTCAACGTCAATAGAATCTTTTTGGAGTTCGTTATCCTTTTCTTTTCCTCTTAAATTCGCCAAGATTTCTTCTCTATTAAATTCTTCTTGCAACATTGTTGGTATCATCATACCTTTATCTGCCAAGCACTTGTCTATTTGTGCTTGAATTTCTGGATTTTGAGCTAAAATTGTAGCACAACATTCTCTTATATCAGCTTTTTCAACTATTGGATATGTGTAAACACAGTTATAACTTTCTTCTTCCATAAGTTTAGGATTCATTACAAAAACTACTTCCATAGAATTTGCACCTTTGTTCACTCCTATGTTAAATCCTGATAATTGTAACATGCCATTTTCATCATATATATCTCTAGTAAACTGAACATTAGCTGATGATGAGCCACTTAAGTGACTTATATCTCCTCCATTTAATACGATATTTTCTCTATTAAGTAAATATCCTGATTCTATAATTTTTTTTGCATATTCCAATGAGGTTCTATGATAATGTAAAACCTTATTTGGTGATTTTATTTCTTCTTTAGCTTTTTCTTTTAAAAAAGTTTCCAACTCTTTCTTATCTACTCCAAGCTTTTTAGATTGACTTCCAATAAACAATTTGGCATCTAATTCTCCACTTGTTGCCACATTTCTATATCCAGCTGTAAGGCCTCTTATTTCATTTTCACTTAAATTCTCAAGTATTGATTCTTCTTCAATTAAATCCATATCATCAAAGCCTATCTTTTTGGCATCTTCAAATTCCAACTGTTGTTGTGAAGCTATCCTACCTCCATTTGCTTTATCTTTCTCATCATCTGGTCTTATCTTACCGCCATTTTCCACTTCTCTCTTTACTTCAAATCTTCTGTTAAATCTCGCCATATTATACCTCAATTATTACTCTATTATAAATATTTTCTCTTTATCTAATACTCTATTTTTATTATAATATAACGTTATATTTTTTGCAATAACTTTTCTGTCTTATTTAGTTATATCTTAATAAGTTTTAATGGTATTAAGTTATCTATGTTTTATCTTTATAATTTATATATAAATAATTTCTACATTATTAAACATTGTAAAAGGAGGATTTTGCTATGACTTCAATGGAATTGGTTGGACTTAATACAAAATGGTATAGATATAAAAATAATTTAACCCAAGAACAATATGCTAATAAAACTAAATTCAAAATGGCATATATTAGTGTTATTGAAACTGGCAATGCCAATTTAACTTGTAAAAATATTGATTTTATTGCTAAATCATTTAATATAAAGCCCGAACTTTTATTTAATGAAAAAACTGCTAAACTTGCTCAAAAACTTCCTGTTAGAGTTGATATGTATAATAGGAAATAAATTATATTCTATTTATTTCCTGTCTTTTTTATTATAATTCTAAATCCCACTCTTTTTCTCTTTCTTCTTTTTTTAGTTGTTTTTCTGGATTAATTAAAATATTTGTATCTTCTTCAAAATTTTTAACCAATTCTTTTGATTCTCCTATGCCAAATTTATGACAAATCCATTTTATAAATTTTTCTACTGTATCGTAAAATTTATCTACAATTTTGTGTAAATGGCTATTTTTTTTCTAATGTTTTAATTTTGTGTTTATATTTATACTCAACATCAAATTCTTTTGTTTTAAATTCTTTTTCCAATTCATCTTTCCTATTGTTATAATCAAAGTCAAGATTTTTTACTTTATTTTTATATTCTCTTACTAAATCTTTTACTTTATTGTTTAATGCTTCATTATCTGCAATTATACTATCTCTTTCTTTTTGATATTTTTCAGCTTCATCAATAACTTTTGCTTGTCTTGACAATTCTTGATGTAATCTTAAATTATCTTGATATAAACCTTGTATTAATTCATCTTTTGGCTTTATAATTTCTTCTAAAATCTTTTCATCTCTTTTTATAGAAAATTTACTTATATCTGCTATCTCTGGTATATCTGGCAATTCCAATTTTATATTCTCTAATGTTTCTTTTGTCTTTTCAAAATTAGTTATTTCTTTATATTCTTTTAAATCCAAATGTTCTCTGCCTGTTTCTTCTTTTGGTAAACCTCTTTCTAGTTCAAAATTATGTGATACCATATAGTCATAAAAAGCATTTTGTAATTGTCTATAACTATCTTTTGCTTTCCAAAATTCACTACAAGCAAGTTTATCTATGTTATTGCCTTTTTTATCTTGTGTATGAACAACAGGCAAAAAAACAAGGTGCAAATGTGGACTTTGTTCGTCCATATGCACCTTTGCAGATAAAATATATTGTTCTCCTAAATTTTTGTATTTACTAACAAATTTATATGCTGTTTCAAAATATCTTTTAGTTTCATTTTCTCCTATTTTTTCAAAAAATTCTTTATCTGATGTTATTATATATTCACAAGCAATATTACTTACTGTTTTTATTTGACCTTTTAAATTATATTTTTCTCTTATTCTATCAAATTCTTTTTCATAACTATATTTTGGATTTTTTAATGAATAATTCAAATATGATTTTTCTTTATCAATGTTATCATTTGAATAATTTTTATTTCTTCGCTCATTATGTCTAAATATTCCTTTCAAATTTTCTCTTTTGTATTTTGTGTTTCTTATTATTGCATAGCTCATATATTACCTCCTTGCTCGTGCTAATAACACGAATATATTTTCCTAATTTTGCTCTTTCTTTAATTGTGTTGTAACACACTACAACACTTTTTATGCTATTGTCAAAAAATGTTTTGTGTGGTAGGGACACCCTACACCCTTTTGCCTAAAAAATTGCTAAAGCATTTTTTAGGTTTTATTTTAAGTTGCTTATACTCGCAACTTAAAATAAAAAAAACAGCCTCCATAGTAGTATCTTCTACTTTAGTTGCTGTTCTTATCTATGCAAATGCTATTATCTATACAAGTACATCTGCATTTGCATAGAGTGAAGTAAGGTCAATCCCAGTATAATCTCGCTGTTCAAAGTTAGCCTTATTTCTTTTAGCAAAATTATTCTCGCTATTATATTTATTATTTATTTTATTATTATATTTATTATCTTTAAACTTTTCTTCAATAGGGGTATTGAAGTTTTGTTGGGGAGGGTATTTAACTTTTGTTAAATAGGGTATCTCTTTCTTTGGTATTAATTTTCTACTTTCTATCTCTTTGCTATTTTCCTTATATTTTATTATTATATCTATACATACCTTTTTCTTTAATGAATTTATTAGCTTTGAAACTTGTGTTGTTGATATGTTTAGTAATTCACTTAAACTACTATTATTGCAATAACAATAATTATTTTCTTTACTTAAAAATAAAATAATTGAATATATTAATTTTTCCTTATCTGATAAATTATTATCTATTAATATTTCTATTGGAATCCAAATTCCTTTTAAATTCAAATTTGACAATCGACCTCTCCCTCCTCTCTTATTTCGCTCTATTTTGGTTTTACCGCCTTTTTTATTATCAAGTTATATAGTTTATCTTTAAAATGTAGAAAAAAAAATTCCATAAAAATAAGCCTTAGACTTATTTCTAAATCTAAAGCATATTTTTTTATTATAAATATTTTTTATAAAAATTCCAGACGCGTCTGGAATTTTTATCATCTAGTTATTGTCTTTATTTTTCTCTTCTTCATTTTCTCTTATAACTTGTTCTACTTGGGCAATTAATTCCTCCTGATTTGGAATATAATATGTATAATTAGAAGCAAACAAATTATTGTTCATTCCACCTATACTATACTCTGCAACTACATTGTCTTTATCAGCACAAAGTATAATTCCAATTGGTTTATTATCTCCTTCATCGTTTATTTCTTCCTCATAGTAATTCAAATACATATTCATTTGTCCAAAATTCTCTGGTTTTAAATTTCCCATTTTTAAGTCAATTAAAACATAGGTCTTTAAAATTTTATTATAAAATACCATATCTACATAGTAGTGAACATTTCCTATTGTAATCCTTTGTTGTGAACCAACAAACATAAATCCTTTTCCTAATTCTAGTAAAAATTTTTCAATATGATTTATTAATTTGTACTCTAAATCTTTTTCTAATAATGGTTTTTGTTCTGGCACACCTAAAAATTCAAAAACATAAGGATCTTTTATCATATCTTCTGGCTTATTCAATATTTGACCTTCTTTTGCTAATTGTAACACTTTTTCTTTATTTGCTTTACCATCAGATAATAACAATCTTTCAAATAAAGATGTTTCTATTTGCCTTTGTAATTCTCTAACTGACCATCTGCTATTTATTGTTTCTTTTTCATAAAATTGCCTTTTTGTATAATCTTTTATCGATATCAATTCACAATAATGCGACCACCCTAAAATTCCAGATGTGTCTGGAATTTTGGAATACATTAAATAGAATTTTCTCATATTAAACAAATTGCTTTTTGAAAATCCTTTCCCGATTTCCTTTGATAACCTTTTTGATACATTTAATAAAATAGATTTTCCATATTCCGCTTTTATTTGTCCTGATTGTTCTTTTTCTACTATTATTTTTCCTATATTCCAATAAGTATTAACAAGCGTTTCATTAACCTGTTGTGCTACTTTATTTCTAGCATTTATTATTAAATCTTTTATTTCATTTACTAATTCGTTTGTAATTTCATCTTTACTAATTAATTCATTTGACATTTTTACCTTCTTTCTAATTTGGCAGATACCGTCTGTCAAATTAAATAATGTTACTATCAAGAGCATTATATCATTAATTTTCTCAAATTTCATTAAAAATCAAAAAGAAATTTTACTTTATCTGTAAATTATTTCATTATATGCTATTTCTTCAGCTCTATTTTTAATATTGTTCATCTTTTGTACCCATTCTAATTGATTATTTGCTTTTAGTTCTTCGGTAACATTTTCTTTTTTGCCATTTGCTCTACTAAACTCCCGACTCTTGCTCTACATTCATCTTCAATACCTAATAAATAACTTGTTAATTCGTTATTTATTCTCATTAACATACATTCTGCTTTGTGGTGTTCTTCTAAATATTGTAGTCTTAATCTGCCATATTTTCCTATATTACCTGTTCTTCTTGCTTTTGATAATGCAATATTTGGTAAATAAAAATCTCCTACCTTTGTATATTCAATTCCATATTTATTTTTACTTAATTCTTTATTTTCCATTTTCAAATCCTCCAATTTCTATTAATTTTGTTTTTTATTATAAAATCAAAAAAAGATGAACTTGTATTATTATTTTTACACTTCATCTTTTAAATATGTGAAAATTTTATAATTTACTAAATTGTTTGTAGGAGGAAACCTTTGCTATTACTGAATTTAAGTTTTTCGTCATAAGAGAATAAAATTGTAATCATCTTCTGTAATATCTCTGCAGCATTCTTTACATTGTTTTGTTTTTTCTAGTTTTTCCATATTTCATTCCTCCTATTTATATTTCATATTTTGTATCACCTGTAAAACAATTTTATCACATACTTTTTCTTTGTCTACCGTGTGAGATATAGTTTTATTACGTTATTGTAAAATAAATTAGTAATTTATATAAAAGTTGAGATAATTAAGTTATGAATAATATTACAAAATATAATGGAAAACTAAATATACTTGGTCACACTCTGAAATCATATAGAATCAAACAAGGTTGGTCTTTAGCTCAAACTTCAGATCAATTAATGTTAATAGGAATTGATATTCCTAGATCATCTATTCAAAGAATTGAATGTGGTGATAGAATTTTAAAAGACTATGAATTAGTTGTTTTTTCAAAAATTTTTAAAGTTTCTCCTGATGCTTTATTATCAGATTTTATAAAAGAATTAGAATAAAAAAAGAATTAGTATTATAAGCACACTAATTCTTTTTTATTTCATATTTATTATAGCTGTTACACAAATTTATTGTTGATTTATTTTTAATTTCTTTCTTAGGTATTAAATACATTGACATCTCACTTGTTACTATAAACACAAAATCTATATTTGTGTCTATTATAGTTTTATATGTTGTACCTTTAGTCCCACCACAGCTTTTCAATGCTACTTGATAATTTCCATACTTTGTCTTGCAACCTGTAGATTTTACTTGTATACTATAAAACTTGCTTTCTTTTTCTACAACTAAATCATAGTCTTGTGTATCATTAAGTGGAATAGACACAGTGTATCCATTAGTCGAAAAATATGCAATTGCTATTCCTAAACTAGAGTTTCCCTTTTCTTTGTTAGTTTCAAACTTCACATTTCCCCTATATAGAATATTTGTTCGTATTATTATTTTTTTAAAAACAAGTTTTTCAACTTGTTTTTGGTGGGCAGAGATGGATTCGAACCATCGTACTCGTACGAGAACAGATTTCTTACTACTATAGTTTTCACTACCACCGAAATGTTTGTAGTCTGGACTTTCTCTTTATCTTGATAAGATACCAGGTATAAAGTCTCTACACTCGAAATTTCTTTCTAGCTCGGGATTATCATCAGCTTAACCTGTTAAGACTTCCCCGAATTAGCCCGGTTTTCATCATACAATCACTTGTATGAGCTGCAATTTCTGATTCTTTGTTTGAACCAAAGTCTACAGTCTGCCGCCTTTAGCCACTCGGCCATCTGCCCAAATATTATTAAATTTTTATACTTTAAATAATTAAAGTATGGTCCGCCATCTAGGATTCGAACCTAGGACCCACCGGTTATGAGCCGGTTGCTCTGACCAACTGAGCTAATGGCGGATTTCCAATGCAGGTTTAAGTATAAAACATTTTTATTAAATTGTCAATAGTTTTGTTTATATTTTTTTATTTTTTGATTATACAATTAAAGTAGTTAGATTTTATCTAACCACTTTAACAATATATCATTAGTTATGTTGTTCTCCTCTTCCCTCTGGAAGTGCTGGTACTTGAAGTACAACTTTAATCTTCATTGCATAGCTTATTGCTCTTACAATCTTGCTATTTTTAATTCTTTGCCATAAAGATGGTTTTACTTCTACTCTTGTTTGTTCAAAGTATGTCTTTTCTTCTGGAGTTTCTTCTTTTATTTCATTTAGTATTGCTTCAACTTCATTGCTATCATCTTGTGGAGTTGGTATCAATTTTAATGCATCTGCTATTTCAATTCCAATGTAGCTTAAAGCTTTTGATCTATCTTCTATTCTTTCCATATCTATTTCTATATGTAAGTTTGATTCTAGATTAACAATTCTTGCATTTATTAGTTTTACTGCATCTTGATAATTTTGTGATTTTGTTGATTTTGTTCTACCTATTAAACTTAATGTATCAATTATATCTTCTGGAAAATCTCTTGAAACACTTTTTACAGCTTCTTTCCAGTTTTCTTCTTTATTTTGTACTATTTCTAATGTTTCCCTTAATTTATTAGCTAATGCAATATTTTTTTCTCTTTGACGAATTAATTCTTCTATTTTTTTTGTGTTTTCTTCAAATTGATTTGTTGCATATTCAACTAACTCGTAAGCAGCTTTATATACTGCTTTAGGAAAGTTTTTCTTTTTTGGATACTCAATTAAATAGGTTTTTATAGATTCTATTAAATCCTTGAAAAAAGCATCTTCTTCTAATTGTACAATTTGCTTTTTGCTGTTAGGATTTATTAGTTTTTGTACTTTATCCATATTTGATAATATTTTTTCTTCCGTGATAACCATTCTCACGTTTACTATGCCAGATCTAGACATCGTAAACTTCCCTCCTTTATCCTATGTTATTTTTCCTACGCGTTACTATTATATACTGAATTATAAAAAACCACAATAGGACTTCATCTTTTTTCTTTTTTCTTTTCTATAACGATTTTATTACAACATTTTTGCAAAGTCAAGGATATTTTGTAATAAAATGTATTTTTTTGTAGCGCTTCTTCATTCATTTTTTCTAATTATTATATTATTTATTCTTTTTTATTTCTGCATATCTTTTAATTTTCATTGTAGTAGTTTTTTCAAATTCATCATGTTTAATTTCAAGATTTTTTATTGTTTTATATGAAGTTAGCTTTTTATTTACCTCTTTTATTTTAGGCCAAATAATTTCTCTAATTTGTTCATCAGTTAAGTCTTTTCCTATTTTTTCAAAGTTAGGTATAACCTTTACAGAAACAATAAGTTCTTTATTACTTTTATCTTTTTCGTCTTCTTTACCATATACCATACATTCTTTTATTTCTGGTACATGAGATAATAGTAATTCTATTTCTTCTGGATAAATATTTTTTCCATTTTGAGTAACAATTACATTTTTGCTTCTTCCTGTTATGTATAAGAATCCATCTTTATCTAAATAACCTATATCTCCAGAATGAAACCATCTTTCTCCATTTATTTCTTCAATAACACTTTTGGTTGCTTCTTCATCTTCATAATATCCAAGCATTAATGTAGGTGTTTTTATAAGTACTTCACCTTCTCCATTTTCGTTTGGATCTTCAATTTTTATTTTTCCTTTTGGTATTGCTTTACCTGCTGAGCCAACTTTAGTTTGATATTCTGGTGTCAAAGCTGCAATTGGAGCTGTTTCTGTTAGTCCATATCCTTGTAGGAATATTATTCCTATATCCTCTACCCATTTTCCTACTTTTGCATCTATTGGAGCTGCTGCAGACACTATAAATCTTAAGTTTCCTCCTAAATTTTCATAAATGTCTGAAAATACTTTGCGTTTTATATCTACTCCTACCACTTTTAATGCATTTGTCACATGTATCATTGAATTTACCAATCCATCTTTATTTGCTTTTTTTATACTTGCATTTATTTTTTTGTATAAGTTTTCAATCAATAAAGGAACTGATATTAAAACTGTTGGCTTTGTTTCCAACATATTAGGAACTATATGTTTTAATCCCTGACAAACTGCTATTGAACATCCCCATGCCATTGGAAGTAAAAATCCAATAGTTGATTCATAAGTATGATGTAAAGGCAATACTGAAAAGAATCTGTCTTCTGGATAAACCTTTGCATAAGCTGTAGCTGCATTTATATTTTCTGCCAAGTTACGGCTTGTTAGCATAACTCCTTTAGCACTTGATGTAGTTCCAGATGTAAATAGTAATACCTTAAATTCATCTGGATTTATTTTAATATTTTCAAAGCTTTTGTCTCCTGAATTAATAAATTTCATTCCTTCATTTATAAGATATTGCATTCCTACATTTCTATCTTTTATATCTTCATCTGAATACATTTTTATAAAATATTTTACATTAGGAAATTTTTCTATTAGTTTTTTTACAGAGTCTGCTTTCTTTTCTGAATATATGATAATATTAGATTTAGATCTTCCTACTACATTTTCTAATTCGTTTTCTGGTAGTTCTTTATCTGTTGGGATTGCAATTGCATCAATGCAAAGTGAAGTAACATAAGATACATACCAATCGTAAGTTGTTTCACTCAATATCATAATTCTTGGTTTTTCATTTAATTCCAATACTTTATTTATTGCTGTACCAAAACTTTTAACATCTTCTCCAAATTTTTTATATGTAATTTCTTCGTATTTGCCTTTTGTATCAAATTTTTCAAGTATAAATTCTTTATCTGAATACTTTTTTATTGCATATTCAAATATTTCCTTTATATCAGAATAATTTGTTGCCACATATTCTTTCTTATCTTTTTTTCTTTCTTCCTTTTGTTTTTCTATTTCTTCATTACTCATATTCATTTCTTCAATTTCTGATATATCTCTCATTTTAAATTTTGGAAATTTGAAGTCTGGAACTTTAAAATCTCTTAATCCTCTCATTTTATTTCACTCCCATAATATATATTAAAGTCTCATAAAATAGCTTTTACAATAAAACTATTATACATTTTTATTTTAAATTTTGCAAGTTTTTAGTTACAAGCAAAATAAAAACATAGTGTTTGCCACTATGTTTTGTTTTATTATTTTCTTCTTTTTCCGTCTAAAGCATCTAAATTATCTAAAGCTTTACCTGTTCCTAAAGCTACACATGATACAGCATCTTGTGCAATCATTACATTAATTCCTGTTTTTTCTTGTAACAACTTATCTAGTCCATCAATTAAGCATCCTCCACCTGTCATATATATTCCTCTATCGCTAATATCAGCAGACAATTCTGGAGGTGTTTTTTCTAGCACACTATGTACGGCATCAACCACCATCATTGCAGGTTCTATTAAAGCTTCTAACATTTCGCTTGAACGAACTGTTATTGTTTTTGGAAGTCCTGTAGCTAAATCTCTTCCTCTTATGTCCATTTCCATATCTTGAATTTTTGGATATACACATCCTATATTAATCTTTAAATCTTCTGCTGTTCTTTCACCTATAACTATATTGTACTTTTTCTTTATATATTTAACTATTGCTTCATCAAACTTATCTCCTGCAACCTTAATAGAACTGCTTACTACTGATCCTCCTAAAGATATAACAGCAATATCAGTTGTTCCTCCACCAATATCAACAACCATATTTCCACATGGTTTAGATATATCAAGTCCTGCTCCAATTGCAGCTGCAATTGGCTCTTCTATTAGATAAACTTTTCTAGCTCCTGCTTGTGATGCAGCATCTATAACAGCTTTTTTCTCTACTTCAGTTACTTTTGATGGTATGCAAATCATAATTCTTGGTGCAAATATAAATTTTCCACATACTCTATTTATAAAATATTTAAGCATTTTTTCTGTTACAGTGTAATTAGAGATTACACCATCTCTTAATGGTCTTGTAGCAACTATATTTCCTGGTGTTCTTCCAAGCATTCGTCTTGCTTCTTTTCCTACTGCCAATACTTCTCCTGTGTTGTTATCAACTGCAACTACAGATGGTTCTCTTAATACTATCCCTTTACCTTTAGCATAGGCAATAACTGTTGCTGTACCTAAATCTATTCCTATATCTTGTCCATACTTAAACATTTAAATCTTTCCTTTCGACAAAGCACATTTCGTTTTTATTACAATTCTGTTACAATTATATTACAAAGCATTTAAAATAGCAATGTATTTTTTAATATTTTTTAAATAAAAAAATAGAGTATAATCTTATACTCTATTTTACCTTGATTTTATTATTTTATACAAATAACCTTCCTAAAAATACCAATTGTAATATTCCGGCTGGACCAAATGGTGGAGTTATTTCTAATTCTTCAGGTGTAGCTTTTAATACATCATCGTTATCTGCAACTGTAATTTTTACTGAACTTACATTATCATATTTAAATCCAAGTTCAAATTGTTTTTCTTCTCCAACCTCTAAACTATCTATTTTCAAATATTTTGTTCCTATATTAACATCTCTTGGCGTATAAAAGTCAAATCTTAAGTATTTATCTGTAACTCTTTCTTCTGTAGTATTTTTAATAGTTCCTTTTACATTACCGTTTACGTTTGTTGCTTCTGCTACATTAACTGTTACTTGAGGTGTTTCTATATTCACTTCATATTTTTCCATAGGTTTATATAATGATTTAGTATATAAATATATCATTATATCTGAAAATACAAACACTATTAAAAACAGTAATACATAGCATAAAAGTACTTTTACTCTAGGTCTACTATTATATATCCATATCGACAAATAATCGCTCATATTATACCCCTTTCATTTATAGTTTTCTAAATACTCCTGCAACTTTTCCCAAAATTTCACATGTTGGTACAATTATTGGATCCATAGTGCTATTTTGTGGTTGCAATCTTATATGATCTTTTTCTTTATAAAATGTTTTTACTGTTGCTTCATCTCCTATTAATGCTACAACTATTTCTCCATTTAAAGCTGTATTTTGTTTTTTAACTAAAATATAGTCCCCATTTAAAATACCTGCTTCTATCATGCTTTCTCCTCTAACTGTAAGCATGAAACTTTCACTGTTTCCAACAAAATCAATTGGAATAGGAAATGTATCTGTAATATTTTCTACTGCTAGTATTGGTTCTCCGGCTGTTATTTTGCCAATAACAGGAACATCAACCATTTCTCTTCCAGTATAATAATTTTTATCTTCATGTTTTTTTACTGGTTCTCCATCTCCGCCTTTTAATAAGCGCAAAGTTCTACCTTTTTGATCTTCTTTTTTTATGTATCCTTTTTCAGATAATTTTGCTAAATACCCATGTACTGTTGCTGTTGATTTTAATCCAACTGCTTTTCCTATTTCTCTTACAGATGGTGCATATCCCTTTTCTTCAACTTGTTTTTCAATAAATCTTAATATTGCTTTTTCTCTTTTATTAATTGACATTGGGTCCTTTTTTTTAGCCAAAATAACATCACTCCTTATTTTATCTCTTGCACTGGTTAATATATCCAGTTTTTCGTATTCTTTTATATAATAGCATACAAACAAAAAAATGTCAAACAAATATTTGACATTTTTTTATGCGGTTCCAATTTTTTTAGTTGTTGCCTGTCTTTTAACTTTAACAGTCTTAGGCTCAATAATCTCTCTATTATTATTTATAATAATTTTAGGAGGTTCTCCATTTCTAACCGTTTCTTCAGTTATTATACATTTTTCTATTTTAGGGTTGGAAGGAATTTCAAACATAATGTCTCTCATAATTTCTTCTATAATAGAACGTAAACCTCTTGCTCCTGTTTTTCTTTCAATCGCTTTATCAACTATTAAATTCAATGCTTCTTGTTCAAACTCTAAATCAACGTTGTCTAGCTTAAACAATTTTTGGTATTGCTTTACTAACGCATTTTTAGGTTTTGTAACAATATCAATTAAGGCATCTCTGTCTAATTCTTGCAATGTTGCTATAATTGGTAATCTTCCAACAAACTCTGGTATTAAACCAAACTTCAACAAATCTTGTGGTAATAGTTGTTCAAATACCTTATATTTATCTATATCTTTATTACTTTCAATTTTAGCTCCAAAGCCTATTGATTTTTGACCAATTCTATCTTTTACTATTTTTTCAAGTCCTTCAAAAGCTCCTCCACAAATGAATAATATGTTTGATGTATTTATTTGTATAAATTCTTGATGAGGGTGTTTTCTGCCACCTTGTGGTGGTACTGATGCAACAGTTCCTTCTACTATTTTTAGCAAAGCTTGTTGCACCCCCTCTCCACTAACATCTCTAGTGATTGAAGGATTTTCAGATTTTCTAGAAATTTTATCTATTTCATCAATATATATAATTCCTTTTTCTGCTTTTTCTATGTCATAGTCAGCTGCTTGAATAAGTTTTAGTAAAATATTTTCGACATCTTCACCAACATAACCTGCTTCTGTTAATGTTGTTGCGTCTGCAATTGCAAATGGAACTTGTAATATTTTGGCTAGTGTTTGTGCTAATAAAGTCTTTCCACAACCTGTAGGTCCTAATAATAAAACATTACTTTTTTGCAATTCTACATCATCAGATTCTTCTTGGTGATTTATTCTTTTGTAATGGTTATATACTGCAACAGATAGTGTTTTTTTAGCTTCATTTTGACCAATTACATACGAGTCTAAAACTTCTTTTATTTCAGCTGGTTTTGGTAGTTTATCTTCGACTTTAGTTGTGTATGTCATTTCTGCATCTTCATATATTTCTTCTTCTAAAATATTGTTACATACTTTTATGCATTCATCACAAATATATACTCCAGGTCCTGCAATAATTCTACCTACTACTTCTTGTGATTTACCACAAAAAGAACATTTTACGCCTTTAGTTTTATTTGTCATTCTCAGCTAATTTCCTTTCCATTTTTTGTTTTTAATTAAATTCTTTTTTCCATAATGCCATCAATCAATCCATATTTAAGTGCTTCTTCTGCTGTCATGTAATTATCTCTTTCTGTGTCTTTATTAATTATATCTAATGGTTGACCTGTTCTTTCGCTTAAGAACTTATTTAATTTTTCTCTTGTTTTTACCATGTGGTCTGCGTGTATTTTAATTTCTGTTGTTTGTCCTGATAGTCCGCCACCACCAATTAATGGTTGATGAATTAGAATTTCTGCATTTGGTGTTGCAAATCTTTTTCCTTTTTCACCTGCTGCTAAAAGAACTGCTCCCATACTTGCAGCCATACCTATACATATAGTTGAAACTGGACATTTAATATAATTCATTGTATCAACAATTCCCATTCCGTCAGTAATAGATCCTCCTGGGCTATTTATGTATAAGTGAATTTCTTTGTCTGGATCTTCTGATTCAAGAAATAATAATTGTGCAATTACTAAACTTGCTGAAGTTTGATTAACATCTTCACCTAAAAATATAATTCTATCTTTCAAAAGTCTTGAGAAAATATCATAAGATCTTTCTCCTTTTGCTGTTTGTTCAATAACATAAGGAACTAAACTATTTTGTTCTTTCATATTTATTAATTACCAACCTTTCTCTTTTGATCAATTAAATTAAAACTTATTTTATTTTAGCATTGTTAACGATGAATTCTATTGCTTTTTCTACTTTCATATTATTTTCAATATATTCTTTTATGTATTCATTTTTAGACATTTCTTCTTCAGTTTTGCCATAGTTTTTAGCCATTTCTTTAAGTTTTTCTTCAACTTCTTTTTCTTCTGGTTTTATGTCTTCTGCTTTAATAATTGCTTCTATTACTAATCTAGATTTAACAGCTTTTTCAGCTTGTTCTTTCATTTCTTCTCTAACTTGTGCTTCTGTTTTTCCTGATAGTGTAAAGTATTGAGCTAATGTTAAACCTTGGTATTGTAATCTTTGTTCAATGTCTTTCATCATGTTGTCAATTTCAGCATCAATCATTCCAGATGGAATGTCTATTTCTACATTGTCGCTAACAGCTTTTAGCGCAGCATCTTCCATTTCATATTTAGCTTTTTCTTCGTTTGCTTTTTGCATTCTTTCTTTAATACTATTCTTTAATTCAGCTAATGTTTCGAATTCACTAACGTCTTTTGCAAACTCATCATCAATTTTTGGAAGCTCTTTTTTCTTAATTTCATGTAATTTTACTTTAAATACAGCTGGTTTTCCTGCTAGTTCTTTAGAAAAATAATCTTCTGGGAATGTAACTGTAATATCTTTTTCTTCTTCTAATTTCATTCCAACTATTTGATCTTCAAATCCAGGAATAAATGTATTGCTTCCAATTTCTAGTTCATGTTTTTCAGCTTTTCCACCTTCAAAAGGTACACCATCAATAGAACCTTCAAAGTCAATAACTGTTATGTCTCCTTTTTCAACAGGTCTATCTTCTATGCTTACTAATCTTGCATTATGTTCTGCCATGTGTCCTAATTCATGTTCAATATCATGATCAGATACATTATACTCAATTTTCTTTAATTCTATACCTTTATATTTTCCTAATTTTACTTCTGGTTTTATTTGTACTATTGCTGTAAATATAAGGTCTTTTCCTTTTCCAATTTGAGTAATATCTATGTCAGGATTGCTTACAACTTGAATATTATTTTCTTTAATTGCTGTTTCATAAATTTCTGGTACTAGTTCATTAAATGTATCTTCGTGGAATATTTCTGTTCCATATTGTTTTTCTACCATATTCATTGGTGCTTTACCTTTTCTAAATCCAGGTATAGTAAAGTATTTAGCTGTTTTAGCATATACTTTTTTCATTGCTTCATCAAATTTTTCTGCTTCTACTACGAAACTTAATTTTACTTCATTTTTGTTTTCTGTGTTTTCTACTTTTACACTCATTTTATAATCTTCCTTTCAAAAAATAATTAGCTTTTATATTATACCACATTTTTCAAGTATTTCAAGTGTTTATGCTTATATTTTAATCAAATCAAAATTCAAATAGTCTGCACTTACAAGTTTGAAATTTATTCCATCAACGCATCCTTCAATTGCATCTTGATGTGATTTACCATGCAAGTGTCCATAATAGCATTTTTTTATTCCATATTGTTTTAATGTATCAATAAATTCTGATGTTTTATTTTTTTTAGTTATTGGTGGATAATGCATAAATGCTATTATTTCTTTTTCTTTTCCATATTGATTTATTCCTTGTTCTATTGCAAGTTTTAATCTTATATTTTCCCTTTTTATCATTTTACTATCATTTTCTGTATCTAATAAGTTCCATCCTCTGGTACCTATTAAAATCTTATCTTCTATCAAAAAACTATTGTTATATATAAAGTCTATATTTTCAAATTTATTATCTTTCAAAAACTTCTTCATACTTGTAATAGTAGTCCACCAGTAGTCATGATTTCCTTTTAATAATAGTTTTTTACCTGGTAACATATTCAAATATTCAAAATCTTTATATGTGTCTTTTAAATGCATAGACCATGAAAAATCCCCAGGCAACACAACTGTATCCTCTTGTTTTACTTTTGATATCCAATTATTTTTTATTTTATCGCTATGCCCCTCCCAACTTTCTCCAAATATGCTCATTGGCTTATCCTGAGAAAATGATAAGTGCAAGTCAGCTATTACATATATTGCCATGTTTTATTCCTTTTCTTTTTAATTTATTCCTAGATTTGGTATTGCATTTAAAGTCAAATCTGATATATTTCCCGCTGTATATGTATAATATCCTGCTGAAGCAATCATTGCAGCATTATCTGTACATAATACAGGTTCCGGATAATAAACCTGATATCCTTTTTCACCTAATTTCAAAAATTCATTTCTTATATAACTATTTGCAGATACACCTCCTGCTAATGCTATTTTAGTTATATTTAATTCTTTTGCTGCTCTTAGAGTATGGTCTAATAGTACTTCTGTAATAGTTTTTTCAAAGCTATTGCATAAGTCTGCTTTATTAATATCTGGAGTTTTATGGTGTAAATTTATAACTGCTGTTTTTATTCCACTAAAACTAAAATCCAAATTATCTATATGAGTCTTAGGTAACTCAATGGTTGGTTTTCCTTTTTTTGCTAACTTATCAACTTTTGGTCCACCTGGGTACCCTAGTCCTATTACTCTTGCAACCTTGTCAAAAGCCTCTCCCACTGCATCATCTCTTGTTTTAGCTAACACTTCAAACTCAGAATAGCTTTTTATATGTACCAAGTGAGTATGTCCACCTGATATAACTAGACATAAAAATGGAGGTTCTAGTTCTGGGTGACTAATATAATTTGCAGCTATATGTCCATGTATATGGTTTGTTCCAACTAGTGGCTTATTTAAAGAATAACTTAATGCCTTTGCATAAGATACTCCAACCAACAAAGCACCAACTAAACCTGGTCCATAGGTACATGCTATTACATCTATATCATTCATTGTAATATTAGCTTGTTTTATTGCTTCTTTTACAACATTTGAAATAGCTTCTATATGATTTCTAGAAGCTATTTCTGGTACTACTCCTCCAAATTGTTCATGTATTTTTATTTGTGAGTTTATAACATTTGAAAGAACTTCTCTTCCATTTTTTACTATAGAAGCTGAAGTCTCATCACAACTCGATTCTATTCCTAAGGTTAATATATCTTTCATTTTTTAATTTCCTTCTACATAAATATACTAAATAAATTAAGTACCATACTACTAATTCCATAACTAACTGCACTTATTATTGGTGATACAATTTCACCTGCAATCGGTGTAATCCAAATAATTAAAAATATTATATAAAAAGTTCTTTCATGGTTTTCAAACCATCTTTTAGCATTGTATGGTAAAAATGCCATTAATACTTTTGATCCGTCTAGTGGTGGTAATGGTATTAAATTAAATACTCCTAATCCTACATTTACTATTACAGCATATTGTAACATTGTAAATATAATTATTCCTATTCTTGAAATATTAACAAAATTAGTTGCAAATATTTGTAAAGCATATAATATTATTGTTAATACTATAGCTAGTAAGAAATTCATAATAGGTCCAGCAGCTGCGACAATTGCTTCACCTGTTTTTGCTGATATTTTTTTATTAAAATTATTTGGATTTATTTCTACTGGTCTTCCCCATCCAATATGTGTAAAAACTAGCAAAACAACTGCAATCGGATCTAAATGTGTAAATGGATTTAAGCTAAGTCTTCCTTGTACCTTTGGAGTATCATCTCCTAGTTTATATGCAACTATAGCATGTGCATATTCATGAAATGTAATTGCTAAAAGTACTCCTGGTATTGTAAATAATATACTTAATAAGTCAAATCCTCCACCCATTACACTTGCCAATACTATAATAGCTAAAATTATATATACATATCTATTATCAAAATTCATATAATATTCAAGCCTTTCATTTTTCAATTTTACATTTAATATTATACCTCAAATTTAAAAATATGTAAACATTTGGAAGATATTAATTTTACTGCAATACATAAAAACGAAAGTAAATAATTATTACTTTCGTTTTTATATTATTGTATATAGTTTTATTTTAGTTTAATGGTTTCATTGTAGGGAATAAAAGTACATCTCTAATAGATGCTGAATCTGTAAGTAGCATTATTAAACGGTCAATTCCCATTCCCATACCGCCTGTTGGAGGCATACCATATTCTAGAGCTTCTATGAAGTCTGTATCCATCATATTTGCTTCCTCATCTCCAGCTTCTCTAGCTTCTACTTGTTTTAAAAATCTTTCATATTGATCTATTGGATCATTTAACTCTGAGTAAGCATTTGCAAATTCTCCTCCTGCAATGAATAATTCAAATCTTTGAGTCATTTTTGGATTATCTTTGCATTTTTTAGTAAGTGGTGAATTTTCAATTGGGTATTCATATAAGAATGTTGGTTGTCTCAATGTTGCTTCAACTTTTTCATCAAATATTTGAACAATTATATCTCCTCTGCTTGTTTTTATAGGGTCTATTTCTACATTTAACTTTTTAGCAGCTTCTTGTGCTTGTTCATCTGTTTCTATAGCATGGAAATCTACTCCTGTAACTTCCTTAATTGCATCTATCATTGTAACTCTTCTAAATGGTGATTCTAAATCTATTTTTTCACCTTGGAACGTAATTTTTCCTGTTCCACATACTCTGTTAGCACATTTTCTAATTATTTCTTCTGTTATATTCATCATACCTTCTAGGTCTGTATATGCTTCATATAGTTCTATACATGTAAATTCTGGATTGTGCTTTATATCCATTCCTTCATTTCTAAAGTTTTTGCCAATTTCATATACTTTATCAAATCCACCTACTATAAGTCTTTTTAAGTATAATTCTGTTGCAATTCTTAGGTACATATCAATATCTAGTGTGTTATGATGAGTAATAAATGGTCTTGCTGATGCTCCACCTGCTATTGTTTGTAGTATTGGTGTTTCAACTTCCATAAAACCTTTTTCATCTAATACTTTTCTAATTTCTTTAATTATTGCTGTTCTCTTTTTAAATGTTTCCTTTACTTCTGGATTCATTATTAAATCAACTGATCTTTGACGATAACGCAAATCAGTGTCTTTTAATCCATGAAATTTTTCTGGTAATGGTCTTAGTGATTTTGATAATAAAGTAACTTCTTTTGCATGTATAGAAATTTCACCAGTTTTAGTTTTAAATACAAAACCGGTAATTCCAATTATATCTCCAATATCATCTTCTTTAAATTGTTTATAGCTTTCTTCTCCTAAATCATTTATACTAACATAGCTTTGTATTCTTCCTTCATTATCTTGAATATGACAGAAAGATGCCTTTCCCATTATACGTTTAGCCATTATTCTACCTGCTATTGTAACATCTTTTCCTTCTAATTCTTCAAAATTATCTTTTATTTGCTTACTATTATGTGTTCTATCAAATTTTATAATTTCAAAAGGATCCTTACCATCAGCTTGTAATTTTACCAACTTTTCTCTTCTTATTTTCATAAGTTGATTTAAATCTAATTCTTGTTCTTGGTTGTTTATATTTTTTTCTTCCATACGCAAACTCTCCTTTTATTTATTATTTACCAATAGTATTATATCTCAAAAAAGCTTATATGTAAACATTTGGAAGAAAATTTTATAAAAACTATTATCATGATGCCTTTCTTAATTCTTTTGCATGTGCTTTAGCTATTTCTGTCACTTCTCCTGATGAAATTCTTGCAATTTCTTCTATTGTCTCATCTTCATTTAATAATTTTATACTTGTATATGTTTTATTTTCTTTCGTTTGTTTGCTTATATAATAATTATAATCTCCTCTAGCTGCAATTGACGGCAAATGTGTAATACAAATTACTTGATGTAATTCTGCAATTGATTTCATTTTTTCAGCCACTGCTTTTGATGCTTTTCCACTAATTCCTGTATCTATTTCATCAAATACTAATGTACTAACTTCATCAACATCTGCAAGTACATTTTTTATTGCAAGCATTATTCTTGCCATTTCTCCTCCTGAAGCGATTTTGGTAAGAGGTTTTAGACCTTCTCCAACATTTGTGCAAATCATAAATTCAACTTCATCGATTCCATTTTCGCAAAATCTTTCTGTTTTATTTATTTTTATTTCAAATTTAGCATTTGGCATTTCTAAATCTTTTAGTTCTTGATTGATTTTTTTTGATAATGTTTCTGCATATTTAGTTCTGACATTACTCATTTGATTTGCAATTTTAAATAATTCTTGTTCTAAATTCTTTATTTGAATTTTTATTTTGTTATGATATTCATCTAAATTTTCTATTTTATTTATTTCATTTTCAATTTTATTTCTAAACTCTAATATTTCTGTAATTGTATTACCATATTTTCTTTTCAATGAAAAAATCAAATCAAGTCTATTTTCTATTTGATTTCTTTCGTTTTCGTCAAAGTCTACTTCTTCTCTCATATAGCTTAAATCTCTTGCAAGTTCTTGTATATCATAATAACTATTTTTTAATATACTTAATTTTTCACTATACTCTTTCCCACAATCTTGTATTTTTTCTAAACTACGTATTGAATTACTTATGGCAATTATTGCATTTTCATTTAAATTTGTATCTATTTCAAATAAATTATCTTTTAGCTTTTCTGCGTTTTGCATCATTTTATGCTTATTTTGTAATTCTTCTTCTTCATTTTGTTTTAATTTTGCTTGTTCTATTTCATTATATTGGTAACGTAATAAATCTAATCTTCTTTCTTTTTCTTGATCTTCTCCATAAGTATTCTTTAGCTCTTGCTTTAATTTATTATACTCTTCAAGCTTTTTTATGTACTCACATACACTTTCATTCAATTCTTTCCCAATAAATTTATCTAGATATATTATGTGTTGCATTGGATTTAATATTAGTTGACTATCATGTTGCCCATGTATATCTATAATTTTACTCATAAATTCTTTTAATTCATTTACTGTAATTAATCTACCATTTATTTTGCAAGAATTTCTACCATTTAAATGTATTTCTCTTGATACAATAATATTGCCATCAACAGCCACTTCATTGTTTGGACAATAAAAATTTGCTTCTACATAAGAAAATTCTTCTCCATTTCTAATCATTTCTTTTGAAAATCTTCCACCAGCTAAAATTGCAAGTGAACCAATTATTAACGTTTTTCCAGCTCCTGTTTCACCAGTTAGTACGTTAAACCCATTATTTAAATCAATACTCAAATCATCTATAATTCCAACGTTTTTTATATGTAAAGTAGTAACCATTTAGTCCTCCTTAATACACGAATTAATGTTTGTATATTTGTATTATATACCAAATTTTTGTTTTGTCAATTGCTTTTATTTACTTTTTACAAAAATCATGATCTACTCATTCCATTCACAAGTGTGAAAAATATTAAAAGGAGCGTATTGTGTATGAGTGACATTCTCAAGTTATCTCCGCAGGCTGGCAATAATAAAATTATTGCTAAAATCAAAATGGACGCTTCTCAACCGGCAACTTTTTTGGGAGTTCCTCAAGGTTCTACCAAAAAGGTAAACAAACGCACTACCGGAAAAAAAGTCGTTACGAAGTTTCGTCAGGTAAAGGCTCCTCAGTAACGCAAAAAAGATGGAAAGTTTTTAAGCTTTCCATCTTTTTCTTTTGGTGACCCCTACGGGAATCGAACCCATGATTCAGCCTTGAGAGGGCTGCGTCTTAACCGCTTGACCAAGGGGCCTTTTAACTTGCTTTATTAATATACCACATTTGTATATTTTAGTCAATACAAGCACATATAAATTTTATATGTTTAATATCTCTTTTAACCTCTCGTCTTGTTTAGTTAAGTACAAATATCCTATTAGAGCTTCAAATGCTGTTGCATACATATAGTCCTGCATACTTGCATTTTTAGCAATATGGTGAGTTTGTGTATTTCTTCCTCTTCTAGCAATTTCTTTTTCCTCTTCTGTAAGACTATTTTCAATATCTTTTAATGTTTCTGCCTGTGCTTTAGCCTTTACATATTTTATTGATTTTATATGTAATTCGTGTGGCTTTAATCTTGTAGTATCTACTAATTTTGTACGGATGTATAACTCATATACGCAATCTCCAACATAAGCCCATGTTAATGGTGACATTTGGTTTATTTCTTCTATTTTTTTATTTCTATTAAATATTTCCAATTTCTTCTCCTTCTAGTTTTTCAAGAGTAATTCTGCCTAACCTTCCGCTTCTAAAATCATCTATCAAAATATTAGCAACTTTTTCTATGTTTATTTCTTCACCAGAAATAACAGCTCCTCTTTTTTTGCCAATCATATTCATAACTTCTAATACTTTTTCATTTTCTCCTAATTCTTGGTTTTGTGTTATATTTTTTATTTGCTCCTCACTTAGTTTATACCTTTCTATTAAGTTTTGCATATAATTTTTAATCATAGTTTTTAATAGTTCAAAACCAATTTCCTCTGTCTGTAAAACATCATCTTTAATAGTTCCTGTAAAAGCTAAATACATTCCTATTTTCTCATTATTTATTTTAGGCCATAAAACGCCAGGAGTATCTAATAATTCTATTCTATCTGATACTCTTATCCATTGTTTTTTTCTTGTAACACCTGGTTTATTTCCTGTTTGAGCTGCTGTTTTTTTAGCAATTCTATTTATAAATGATGATTTTCCTACGTTTGGTATTCCTAAAATCATTATTCTTATTGATTTTCCAACTCTTCCCTTGCTTTCATACTTGTCGTTATCATAAATTTGCTCTATTTTTTTTGTTACTTCTTGTATTCCTTTTCCTGATACTGAATCAACTAAAACCGCAGGAATATTATTTTTTTCAAAATATTCTATCCACTTCTTATTTTCTTTTTCGCCAGACAAGTCACATTTATTTAAAATAACTAGCCTTTTTTTATTTTTTATAATTTCTTTTATATCAGGATTTTGACTAGCAAGTGGTATACGTGCATCTAATATTTCTGCAACTATATCAATTAGTTTTAAATCTTCTATTATTTGCTTTTTTGTTTTAGCCATGTGTCCGTGGATACCAGTTGATACTTGTACTTGCACAACTTTTTTCATTACTCATTTTACTCACCTACTTTATAATTTAATTGTTTTCTCAATTCTAATAATTTTTCTTTATCTTCTTTATATTTAAATCTTGGTTTTACAAAATTTTTTGAACCTCTTTTTTCAAATGAATATCGTGGAATTAATTGAATATGAAAATGATTCATTGGTCCATCACACATTGTACAAAGATATACACTTTCAGCATTATAAACATCTTTTAAAATATTCATTATTTTTTTAGCTAATACAAATATTTCATTACATGTTTCATCATCTATTTCCATCATATCTTTATAATGTGTTTTAGTGCTTATTGCAGTATGTCCATCTGCTCTTGGATTTCCTACTAAAAAGCATTCGAATTTGTCATTTTCAAATATCATTTTATCAGTATTGTCTCCATATAAAATATGATTGTTCTTTTTATCAAAGCAAGTAGGACAAATTCCTGAATCAACAATATCAGCCACTTCTACTTTTCCACTTTTTATTAAATCAACTATTTCTTCATTTTTTAATTGCTTTAAATTATCCATTTTTTTCTCCTATTTATTAATTATTTTCTTTTAAACTCTATTTTTATTGAGCCATCTTTATTTAAATATATCATATTTATTAAATCAAAAATATACTTTCTATTCAATTTATCTATTTTTATTGCTTGTCTATCATTTATTTCCTTAATTACTTTTTTCTCTAATATATCTTTTCTTAAAGTATTCTTATTATTACATCCTCTTTTTCTTACATGTGAAGAACATGCATAATATGTATATTCTTTACTCTTTCTAATAGTCAAATTACTATCACATTCTGCACATTTCAAATATCCTGAAAAAATATCATATTCATTATTTGAATTTACTTTTACTGAATGTTTAATTATATCTTGCACTCTTGCAAATTGCTCTTTGCTTATTATGTCCATATGATTATTCTTTGTAATTATTAACTCGTCTTCTTTTGTCTTTATTAATTTATGATTTTTAAAACTAATTCGTTTTCGCTTTTGTTGAATTAAGTCTCCAGTATATACTTTATTTTTTATAATTCCAGTAATCATACTGACATTCCACTCCCTGTTTTGACTTTCAATTTCTTTTAACCTTTCAAATTCTTTTATTAAATACAGTTTAAATACCGGACTAATTGCTGATGCAAATTCAAATGCAATATCTTTATGTGCATATGTTCCACCATATTTTCCACGCTTTGAATATATTCCAATCGCATTTGTTTTATCACACCATTCAGTAACACTTAATGTAAATGTATGAAGTCCTGCACTTTTTCTAAACCCGTCGAATTCGACGGAATTAAAATATGGATTATAAATAGACTCCCATGTTCCTAAAAATTCCAAAGTAATTCTATTTCTTAACCAGTTTCTTATAATGTCATCAGCTTTCGATTTTCCCTCTTTGTGTTTACCAAAATCAGAAATACAAATATAATCATTATCATCTATGTTTGTAATATTTACTTTAATATTTTAATCAAGTAATACTCCATCTACATCAATTCCAATTTGCATTATTATCGCACCCCATTTCGTTAAATAAAAGTTATCTTTACAATCCCATGAAATCTCCCAATGTCAATTGTTGAGGTTCGCTATATTTTGTTTTTATTTTCGCAATATTTAATAACTCATCCAAATATATTATCTCATGCTTTCCTTTTTGTAGTTCAAGTAATTTTAAAAAGACTTCTGCTGTTAAAAAGCAATCAGAAAGAGCTCTATGCCTATTTTCTGGGATTCGTAATCCCAATGTGCTTGCCAAGGTATCTAATTTGTAATTTGACAATTTTGGTAAAACATGTTTGGCTAATAAAATAGTATCTATTATTGGTGTTTTAGCTATTCCTTTACATTCATCTGTATAATGAGATAAAATATTAGCTTCATATTTAGCATTTTGTGCAATAAATACATAGTCTTTTTTTGAACAAGATTTATCAATTATTCTCATTGCTCTTTTAGCATCTATACCATGCATTAAATCTTGTTCTGTTATACCTGTTTGTGAAGTATCAAAACGCGTTAAGTGTAAACCTTCTGGTGGCTTAATCAGCCAATCAATTGATGCATTATTATCTATTTTTTTTGTTTTATTCTTAATATTCCTACTTCTATTGGCTCTGGTGGTCTTCCTTTTGGAGTAATCGTTTCAAAATCTATTACTAAAAATTCTGTATCATCTATTAATTTCATTATAAAATCTAATCCTCCTCAACATCTTTTAAAAAGATTTTGTTTTTGAAAGCTCCCTTTCTTCTTGAAAGTTTATAATCTTGTATATTAGCAATAGCATTATTGTTTCTTTTTGACAACCTGTTGACCTCAACAAGTTGTTCATCTATATTAAACCCAGAATTTTTACAAGCATCTTTTGCTTTATTTAAAACCTTTAAAAAATTTCTTCAATCTCTATATTCTAAAACTTTTGAAAGTTCCCTAGCATACCAATATTCACTTTCATGTTCATCTATATGTTTTATATTTTCAAAAATATTGTTAGTATATTTATCTCCAATTTTCTTCATTATTACCTCCTTCTTCATTTTTTATATAAAAGTTTTCCTTAAGTCGTTATTACCTCTATTTTATTTAAAATAACTATCATTTTCCAGTTATAAAATGTAAAAAGGAATAAGACTAAAAGACTTTATTTATAAGACTTCATAGGAAGTTTTCCATAAGTCGGTTTATACCAGTTAAAAGAGGCTTTATTCTCCTCCATTACTATCACTTCCATTCTTTTCTGTTTTATATTTTATCTTTCCGAAATCTGATGCGGGCTTTATCCGTAACCATGGTTTGCCGATAATCATATCTCTTTTTACCGTTCCGATATTGGAATATCTGCTGTCGTCACTGTTGTTTCTGTTGTCGCCAAGTACAAAAAACTCATCATATCCTAATTTGACAGGCTCTGCCGCAAATCCTGCATTATATATCTCTTCATTACAGATATCTTCTGTAAGTTCTTTACCATCTATATATATTCTGCCATCCTGTATCTGCACTGTTTCACCGGGAAGTCCTATAACACGCCTTACATATATTGAGGTATTATCTTTTTTGCCTGTTTTAAATGCAATAAGGTCATACCTTTCCGGTGCTTTAACAGAATATGCAATCGTATTAAGAAGCACCGTCTGGTTATTCTGTAATGTATTGTTCATCGAATGTCCTGTAATTGTAATTTTATCAAAAAAAGCAATTACAATAAGGTATGTGAAACATATAATCATTACTATATCTGTTATAATTTTAAATACAGTCTCAAAAGGTCTGTATACAATTTCTCTTTTCTTAAATCCTACCATGTTTTCTCCTCAAAACATTATGAAAAAAACGCGATAGATAAAGCTTCCATCTATCGCGCTCATTTTCTGATTCAAAGCAAAAAATTATTTAACAATTTCTTTAACCTTAGCTGCTTTACCAATTCTGCCTCTTAAGTAGAATAATTTAGCTCTTCTAGCCTTACCACGTCTTACAACTGTAATGTCTTCAACGAATGGTGAGTGTAATGGCCATGTCTTCTCTACTCCGACACCATTAGAAAGCTTTCTTACTGTGAATGTCTCACGGTTGCTTCCGCCCTGTCTCTTAATAACAGTTCCTTCAAAAACCTGAATTCTCTCACGGTTTCCTTCTTTAATCTTAGCAGATACCTTAACTGTATCTCCTACTCTGAATTCAGGTACGCTCTGCTTCATCTGAGCAGCTTCGATATTCTTGATGATATCGTTCATTGTAAAATCCTCCTAAAATATGACGTTCTTAAATACTACCACGGTAACAGCGGACCGCCACTTAATATAACCATTATAAATTATCATATTAATATATAAATTGCAAGTCTTTTTTTCAGTGCTTCATTCTCCAGTCGATACATCTTTGGAGATACTCAACATACTCCGGATTCTTGCACATTCCCTTACCCGGTGTATCAGATATTTTTGCAACATCCATTCCATTACATTCCGTTGTTTTCATAACGATGTTAAGAGCCGGAACATCCGTATCATTTGATAAGTATGTTCCTATTCCAAAAGCTACTTTTGCTCTGCCGCTGAAATACTCATTAAGTTTCGTTGCTCTTTCAAAATCAAGACTGTCGCTGAAAAGAAGGGTTTTGGATTTTGCATCTATACCAAGACTTTCGTAATGTTTTATCATCTTGTCTCCCCAGACAAATGGGTCACCGCTGTCATGGCGTACTCCGCTGAAAAGTGTTGCATATGTAAGTCTGAAGTCTCTTAAAAAGCAATCCGTTGTTATTGCATCCGTAAGAGCCGTTCCGTTTAAAATACCGTATTCTTTTACCCATGCATCAAGAGCATACCAGTTGGAATATGCGGGATTATGCTTATGATTACCCTGTCCTACACACATTATCCATTCATGTGCCATTGTTCCTACAGGTGCAAGATTATATTTTTTTGCAAGATATACATTGGAAGTTCCTACATATCTGGTGTTCTGTGGAAATTCCTTGCTTCTGTCAGCAAGTGTTTTTACCGCCAAATCCTGAGCTTTTGCGGATAATCTTCTTCTAAGCCCAAACTCGCTGAATATACCTATGTTATATTCACCGCTTACTATTTTTTCAACTTTTTCATTAAGTCTTCTTCTGAAGCTTTCCATTAAATCATCATAGTTATATGCACTTCTGAAATATACCTCGTTTACGATTGCAAGAATAGGAATTTCATACATTGATGTGTTTAACCATGTTCCTCCTGCTTCTATTGACAAACCACATTCTGCGTCATCACTTATAACAAATTCTTCATAACGAGGCTGCCATAATCTTAAAAAATCTATATATGATTTTTTAAACCATGTAATTTTTCCAAGATATGTAAGTTCATCCTCCGTAAACCTCAGATTGCAGTAGTGCTTTATCTGCTCCCTTATTTCTTCCACCATTTCGGAAGTGAAGTGAACATCCTTATTACGGCACTTAAATGTCCATGTTGTTTTATAGTCGCTGAATTGATGAAAAATTGCCTGACCCATTGAAAATTTATAAAGGTCTGTTTCCAAAAGACTTGTGACTGCCGGTTTAAATTTCATAATATTTTCTCCTTATATTTCAGATTATGTCTATCTGACATAACTTCATTGCTTCAATTGCGTTTTTATGTGAATCAGGTGTTACGCAGGCACAGGCACTTTCTATAACACGAATATCAGCTCCGGGTGCAAAGGCTTTACTTATTATTGCATTACTGATAATACATATTCCAGTACATACCCCAACAAAATCTACTGTAAGTTCTTCGTTTTCATTACCAAGTTCTTTAATTATTTCTGATAATTCTGTACTGCCAAAGGTTATTTTATTAATATAGGTTACCTTATCTTTATTTGCTTCAAGGGCTGCTTCCACATCTTTTTGTATCTCCCATCCTTTTGTATTGATTATACAGTGTTCCACAGGAAGTTTTTTCCCTTCCTGAGTATTAAGATATCCTTCAAAGTGTGTATCTCTTGTTGCTATTATTTTGTCATAATTACCTGTATTTATAACATTAACCACATTACCGACAACTGCCTGGCACTCTTTATTGCCAAGTGTTCCTGTGATAAAATCATTCTGCATATCCACTACTGTCAAAACTCTCATAAACTCTGTTCCTTTCATATTTCATGCGGCTCATATCTATACAACTCGGACGGTGTCGTTCCGTTGGTAGACTTCGAGTAACCTGTATTGCCTGTAGCCACAGTCTTTAATTTCATCTTATCCCTGAAATTCTTTCTATACATTTCCTTATCAAGTATAACTTCATATACTTTCATAAGGTCCGTCATTGTAAATTCTTCTGACATAAGGTTAAAAGCAATATCTGTGTATTGTACTTTATTGCGGAGTCTCATTATGCTTTCCACAAGTATCTGTGCATGGTCAAATGCCAGTTGTTCCTCTGTCTTTGGTACCGGTCTGTCATAATTTACAATATCAATCACTCCGTTTTTAAAGGATTTCTTGATAAGAGAATATTTTATATATACATTTTTTTCTGCATTTTCAAGAACAAGCTCATCATTCTTAAGTGATACATTAAACCACGCCGCATCTTTTGCATCATCACCTGAAGTTACAGGGCAGGTCTGTAGAAGTGTAAGATATGCAATATCTATTACTCTCATTCTTGGGTCCCTGTCCGGTGTCGTAAATGTATATAACTGTTCCATATATACATCCTTAAGACCTGTTTCTTCTTCTAACTCTCGGCAGGCTGCATGATATGCCGATTCATCTATATTAACGAATCCACCCGGAAAAGCCCATTTATTGATAAACGGATGATTTTTTCTTCTGATAAGCAGAAGCTTAAGTGAATCATAGTGCTCATCCATTCCAAATAGCAGCATATCAACCGTTACCGATGGTCTTTCGTATTTACCCGGCTTATAGTTTTTCAGGTATTCTTCCTCCGTCAGTCCGTTTTCATCCCTGACATTCATACACGCCATGATATCCCTCCTTAATTATGTTGTAGTATTTTGCTACAACTCGTTTTTAATAAAATACCACCTATCAAAAAACATGTCAACTATAATCTATATTAATTTTTCCTGCTTTTATATTCCGCCAGATAATTTTTATCCTTATCGCTGAGGTTTGCCCTGGCAAGTAAATCAGGTCTGAAGTCACAGGTTCTTTCGATGGATTTCTGTCTGCGCCATTCTTCTATTTTGCCGTGGTTTCCGGAAAGAAGAACCTCAGGAACTCTTTCACCCTCCCACATCTCCGGTCTTGTATATTGAGGATATTCCAAAAGATTGTCATAAAAAGTTTCTATCTCAGAAGATTCACTGTTATTTAGAACACCGTCAACTTTTCTTGAAATGGCATCTATCATAACCATTGCTGCAAGTTCTCCTCCTGTAAGCACATAATCGCCTATAGAGACATTGTCAGTAACAATCTTATCAAGAACGCGCTCATCTATTCCCTCATAATGTCCGCATAAGAAGATAAGATTTTCTTCTTTTGCGAACTCCTCTGCCATTCTCTGGTTAAAAACTTTTCCCTGTGGTGTCAGATATATTACTCTTTTTGTTCCGTTCATATTCTTAACAGCATCAATATATGCATCATATACGGGCATAGGCTGCATTACCATACCGGCACCTCCGCCGTAAGGATAATCATCTACATGATTATGTTTATCCCTGGAATAATTTCTTATATCCGTTGCTTCAATATTTATAAGACCTTTTTTTACGGCTTTGCCGGTTATGCTTGTATTGAGTCCATTTAAAACCATTTCCGGAAATAAAGTCAGCACATGAAAATTCATCATAAATCAAGAAGTCCTTTCATAATATGAACGGTTACAACACCTTCGTTAAGGTCAACGTTAAGTATACATTCTTTTATTACAGGAAATAGATATTTTTTTCTTTCCGGAGTTGTTACTTCATATACATCGTTGGCTCCGGTCTGTATTACATCCGTTAATTCACCGATTATTTTCCCAAATTCATCTATTACCTTTAAACCAATTAAGTCACATATAAAATATTCGCCTTCTTCAAGCTTAACGGCATTTTCCCTTGTTACATATAGTTCTGCCTGGCGATATTTTTCAACCTCATTAATATTATTAAATTCTTTGAATTTCAATATAACAAGATTCTTTTGGAATTTAACTCCGGCAACATGAAGATTAAGCATTTCCCTGCTGCTTTTTAAAATGCATTCTTTCAGATCCTTAAATCTCATAGGATCATCTGTGGTTGGATATACTTTAACTTCTCCTGCAATTCCATGGGTCGATGTAATGACACCTACTCTTAATAAATCTTCCATTAATCCTCCGTATTTATAACAAAAAGCTGTCCTTTGCGGACAGCTTAATATTTTACATTATATCAACGATAACTTTCTTATCTTCTTTTGTTGCAGCCGCCTTAACAACTGAACGTATTGACTTTGCAATTCTACCCTGTCTTCCGATTACTTTACCAATATCGGACTTTGCAACTTTAAGTTCAATAATAGTTGCTTTGTCTTTAACAGTCTCAGTAACAACTACTTCATCAGGATTGTCTACAAGTGCTTTTGCAATTACTTCAACTAATTCCTTCATCTGAAATACCTCCTTACACATAAAGAGTGTCTATTTATTTTTCGATTCCGGCAAGTTTGAAGATTTTGCCTACAACTTCAGTTGGCTGAGCACCATTTGCGAGCCATTTCTTTGCAAGTTCTTCATCTACATTGAATGTACTTGGATCTGTATTAGGATCATATGTTCCGATTTCTTCGATAAATCTTCCGTTTCTTGGTGATCTTGAATCAGCAACGATAATTCTATAAAAAGGATTCTTCTTCTGACCCATTCTTCTTAATCTGATTTTAACTGCCATTGTAATTAGCCTCCTAAAATAAATAAAATAATTAGTTTATATTAAAAAGGTAAGTTAAACCTGCCCTTTTTACCAAATTTGCCACCCATCATTCCAGGAAGCTGCTTCATCATCTTCTTCATCTGCTCCTGTTGTTTTACAAGTCGGTTGACTTCGGCTATATCAACGCCTGCACCTCTTGCAATTCTATTCTTTCGTGATGGATTTAAAAGCTTGGGATTAGCTCTTTCTGCGGGAGTCATTGAATAAATAATCGCTTCAACTCTCGCAATCTGCTTCTCATCTACGTTGTCCGCCGCATTCTTCATCTGGGAATTCATACCGGGCATCATATTAAGCATCTTTCCGATTCCGCCAAGTTTCTTGACCTGCTTAAAAGATTCAAGATAATCATTAAAATCGAATTCCGATTTCTTTAATTTTCTTTCCATCTCTTTAGCTTTTTCTTCGTCAAAATCCGCCTGTACTTTCTCAATAAGAGTAAGCACATCACCCATACCGAGTATTCTTGACGCCATTCTGTCGGGATAAAACTGTTCAAGATCCGAAAGTTTCTCTCCCATACCAATATATAAAATAGGCTTTCCGGTAACTGCCTTAATTGATAAAGCGGCACCGCCTCTGGTATCACCGTCTAACTTGGTTAAAACAACACCATCAATGCCAATCTGTTCATTAAAAGTAGATGCTACATTAACTGCATCCTGACCTGTCATGGCATCCACAACAAGGATTGTCTGATGAACATTCACGGCTTCCTTAATCTCTTTAAGCTCATTCATCATATCTTCATCCACATGAAGACGTCCGGCTGTATCCAGAATAACAACATTATTATTGTTCTTCTGTGCATGTGCAAGTGCTGCCTTGGCTATATCAACAGGCTTATTGTTATCACCCATCTCAAACACAGGAACACCCTGCTTCTCACCATTAATCTGAAGCTGTTTGATTGCCGCCGGTCTGTAAACATCGCAGGCAACAAGTAAAGGTCTCTTTCCTTTCTCTTTAAGCTTACCTGCTATCTTAGCTGTTGTAGTTGTCTTACCGGCGCCTTGTAAACCTGCCATCATAATGACAGTAGGTGCTGCACCCGTTACAAAAGAAATCTCTGTTGTCTCACTTCCCATAAGTGCGACCATTTCTTCATTAACAATCTTAATAACCATCTGTCCGGGCGTAAGACTTGACATAACATCCTGTCCCACTGCTCTTTCGGATACCGTATTTACGAACTGCTTAACAACCTTGAAGTTAACATCGGCCTCTAAAAGTGCCATCTTAACTTCCTTCATAGCTGTCTTAACATCATCAGCAGAAAGACGTCCCTTGCCTCTGAGCTTCTTAAATATATTCTGTAATTTTTCTGATAAACTGTCAAAAGCCATCAAAAAATCTCCTATAACTCATCTAATATTTTGTCTGTAATTGATACAATCTGAGTTGCCAATTCCCTGTCTCTGCTGTCAGTAAGTTGCTTGGAAATTATATGAATCCTGTTAACATCTTCCTTAATTGTAAGAAACTTTTCCAAAAGATGTAACTTATCCTCATATTCATTGAGTGCCCTGTCTGCACGCTTAATCATATCATACACTGCCTGTCTGCTGATATTGCGTTCTTCAGCTATTTCACTGAGTGACAGATTATCAAGAACATAGTTTTCAAAAACTTCCTTCTGATTATCCTTAAGCAGTTCACCATAAAAATCATAAAGCATTGCCTGCTCAAAAATTTTCTCCATAGTGTCTCCTTGCCTCAACTCACCTTAGCTATAATACATAAACTTCAGCTACCTGTCAAGTATTTTTTCTTTACAGAAAATTTGTTCTGATTATCAGAGTATTTTATCCATTTTTTCTGTTTCTCCAACAACCAATAAATGTTCGTCCGTTTTAAAAATATAATCTGCGGTGGGCATTATCATAGGAACGCCTTCCTTTTTAATACCGATAATGTTGGCACCATATTTTGTTCTGAAATTTACCTCTTTGATAGTTTTTCCTATACATTCCTCAAACGGTGTGATTTCATAAATTGAATTTTTCTTATCAAGTTCAATATAGTCAAAAATAAGTGAATTACTGTAGGATTTGGCAATTCTCTCAGCAACATCCCTTTCAGGATGGATTACACGGTCCGCACCATTTCTTAAAAGAAACTTCGCATGTAAATCCCTGACTGCCCTGCTTATTACAAGTTTGCCGCCAAGTTCTTTTACAAGACTTGTTATCTCCAGTGAATTCTGGAAATTATCTCCTACACAAATAAAACAGGCATCAAAATTGCTTACTCCAAGACTTTCAAGCACTTCCATGTTGGTACAGTCGCCTATTTTGGCGGAAGTAACATACGGAAGCATATCGTCAACTCTCTCTTCCACATTATCTATTATCATTATTTCGCAATCGTACTTTGCCAGTTCCTGACAAAGATAATGTCCGAAATTACCCATACCTATTATTAAAAATGATTTCATTTTATTATCCCTTTCTTATTAACCTACTGATATTTCTTCTTCCGGATAATATACCGGAGGGTCTTTTTTACCCTGTAAAAACGTAAGGGCAAAAGAAAGACTTCCTACCCTGCCGCAGAACATCAATACCATTATTATAATTCTTGCCGCACTGCTCAAATCCCTCGTAATGCCTGTTGTCATACCAACGGTTCCTATTGCCGAGAACACCTCAAACATTACATCTGAAAGTGACAGATCAGTTATTGCAAGAATCGTAAACAAAGCAGACACTGCAAGAAACATATTGAGTGTAAAAACTATACTTGCCTTTTTAATGGCATCGTCTTCAAATCTTCTCTTAAATATTGCCGTCTTATGCCTGTCAGTTATTCCTGACCACAGGCTTACCACAAGTATAAAAATTGTTGTCGTCTTAATTCCGCCTGCGGTAGAACCCGGTGAACCTCCGATAAACATTAACACACAGGTAAGCAACTTTGATGCGGAGGTAAGGCTTCCCGTATCTACACTGTTAAAACCTGCAGTTCTGGCTGTAGATGCTGAAAAAAACGACGCAAGTATACGTTCTCCCACATTCATACCTTTCATGGTATTGTTATATTCGGTTATATAAAACAGTAACGTTCCTGAAAGCAGTAAAAAAGCCGTGGTAACAAGTACGATTTTGGTATGGAGTCTGTATTTTTTGAAATGCAGACCATTAGTTGTAATATCATCCCATACAACAAAGCCGATACCACCGATGATAATTAATGAACAAATTACAACATTTACAACCACATCACCTGCATAATAAGTAAGGGATGAATAAGGTTCAAGTCTTCCCATCAGGTCAAAACCACCGTTACAAAATGCAGATATGGCATGAAAAATTCCATAATACATTCCTCTTACAAAACCGAAGTCAAAAGAAAATCTTATTCCAAGAATAAGTGCTCCCGTTCCTTCGACAAGGAAAGTTCCTATAAGGATTTTTTTTGCAAGTTTAATTATTCCACCGATTTTTACGCTATTAATGCTTTCCTGCATAAGTCCTCTTGCCTTAAGACCTATCCTGTTTCGCAATAAAAGTGAAAAAGCAACACCTATCGTAATAAATCCAAGTCCGCCAATCTGAATTAATGTAATAATTACAAGCTGTCCAAACACTGTCCAATGGGTAAACGTATCCACAACAACAAGCCCCGTTACACAAGTGGCACTTAATGCCGTGAACATACTGTCAAGAAAAGGGGTAACCGTATGGCTTCTTGAAGCAATCGGCGTCATTAAAAGCAATGTTCCAAGAAGTATTATCATTATAAACCCTAGGCAAATAAATCTTGTCTGGGTTAATCTGTTTTTAGGTTTTAATTTTGGGTTCATGTCCCCTCCCCTTTGACTTAAAAGCTTGTCTGGACTGACTTTGGATCATATCCTGCTTTTTTAAGTGCTGCAATAATTTCATTTTTGTGATCAATGCCAAATGCTTCAAGTGTAATTTTAAGTTCAACTGCCGCATTTCTGTTAATGCTGACAAACTGGTTATGTTCAAGCTTAATTACATTACCCTTTGCATCTGCTATGACCTTTGCAACTTTAAGTAATTCACCAGGCTTATCAGGCAAAAGAACGGATACAGAGAAAACTCTTCCTCTTTGTATAAGTCCATGCTGTACAACAGATGACATTGTAATGACATCCATATTACCACCGCTTATTATTGATACAACTTTCTTACCGCTTACATTGAGTTTCTTTAAAGCAGCTACTGAAAGAAGTCCCGAATTCTCGGCAATCATTTTATGATTTTCAACCATATCAAGAAATGCAACTATAAGTTCATCATCTTCTACTGTAATAATATCATCAATATTTTTTACAATATACGGAAAAATCTTTGAACCTGGTGTCTTAACGGCTGTTCCGTCTGCAATAGTACTTACGGAAGGCAGTGTTGTTACCTTGCCGTTTTTTATAGATACCTGCATGCAGTTTGCATTGGCAGGTTCAACACCTATAACTTTAATGTTAGGATTAAGCATCTTTGCAAGTGTGGAAACACCTGTTGCAAGTCCGCCTCCTCCGATAGGCACAAGTATGTAATCCACTGTAGGAAGCTCTTTTATAATCTCCATTGCAATACTGCCCTGACCTGTAGCAACATCAAGATCATCAAAAGGATGGATAAAAGTATATCCATGTTCTTTGGCAAGTTTTAAAGCATACTCACATGCTTCATCATAAACATCACCATAAAGAACCACTTCCGCACCGTAACTCTTTGTTCTGTTAATCTTAATAATAGGAGTAGATGTAGGCATAACTATTACTGCCTTGGCTCCATATATCTTCGCTGCATAAGCAACACCCTGAGCATGGTTGCCGGCTGATGCAGTTATAAGGCCTTTGTTTCTTTCTTCTTCGGATAATGTGCTTATTTTGTAATAAGCTCCTCTTACTTTATAGGCACCTGTATATTGAAGATTCTCAGGTTTAAAATAAACCTTATTGCCTGTCTGGCTGCTGAAATATTCACTGTATACGAGTCTTGTCTCAAGTGTTACTTCTTTAACACGTTCAGCAGCTTCTTCAAATTTTTCAAGAGTTAATTCGCTTGTCATTTTTCTTCTCCTTATTCTTCATCAGATATATTTTCTTTAGTTTCAAAAAGTGCATTGACAAATTCATCAGAATCGAATTTCTGCAAATCTTCAATCTGTTCGCCAACACCAATATACTTAACAGGTATATTATACTCCGACTGTATCGCAACTGCAATTCCTCCTTTTGCGGTTCCGTCCATTTTGGTAAGTATAATTCCTGATACATCACACACATCTTTAAATTCTTTTAATTGTGAAAGTGCATTCTGTCCTGTGGTTCCATCAAGAACAATAAGATTTTCCCTGTAAGCGTCAGGAAATTCCCTTGTTATAATTTTATCAATTTTTCTTAGCTCATCCATAAGATTTTTCTTATTATGAAGTCGTCCTGCCGTATCACATATAAGAACATCGGCATTTCTTGATTTTGCTGCCTGAAGTGCATCGAAAACAACAGCCCCGGGATCTGAGCCTTCATTCTGGGCAATTATATCAACAGAAGCTCTTTTTGCCCATTCTTCAAGCTGTTCTATGGCAGCAGCCCTGAAAGTATCGGCAGCTGCAAGGATAACCTTTTTTCCCTGTTTTTTAAGACCTGCCGCAATTTTACCGATGGATGTGGTTTTACCCACGCCATTGACACCTATTACAAGAATTACGGAACGTCTGTTTTCAAATTCATAGGCATTCTCTCCAAGATCCATTTGTTCCTTAATAGAATCAATAAGAATATCTTTACATAACTGTGGGTCTTTAATCTTATCTTCCCTAACTTTCTGTCTGAGACCATCTATAATCTTTTCGGTTGTCTCTACACCGATATCTCCCATTATAAGTGTCTCTTCCAGTTCCTCGTAAAAATCCTCGTCGATTTTACTGAAACCATGGAAAATCGAATTTAATCCTGATACGATATTATTTCTGGTCTTTGAAAGACCTGATACAAGTTTTTTAAAAAATCCCATAGGTCACCCCGCTAATTTTTATTTGTATTATCATCTAACTGATTTTCAATAAGGTCTACCGAAACAAGTGTGGACACACCTTTTTCCTGCATTGTAATACCATACAGTCTGTCTGCCGCAGCCATTGTACCTCTTCTATGGGTAATTACAATGAACTGGGTATTCTTTGTAAGCTTATGCAGATATTTTGCATATCTGTCTACATTGCTGTCGTCAAGTGCAGCTTCAATTTCATCAAGCAGACAGAATGGAGACGGTTTAAGATTCTGTATTGCAAACAAAAGACATATTGCCGTAAGTGCTTTTTCGCCACCCGATAACTGCATCATATTCTGCAGTTTCTTTCCCGGCGGCTGTGAAATGATGGTTATGGCTGCATCAAGTATATCCGCTTCAGGGTCAAGTTCTATTGTGCCCTTTCCTCCGCCAAAAAGCTGTCTGAACACCTTATCAAACTCAATTTTAATCTCTTCAAACTTAGTTGTAAACTGTTCCCGCATATTTTTATCAAGTTCTTCGATTACAGTAATCAGTTTATCCCTTGCCGATACAAGGTCATCATGCTGGTTCTTTAAAAATTCATAGCGTTCCGCCACTTCTTTGTAATCTTCAATAGCATTAACATTTACGTCACCGAGTTTTCTGATTTCATTCTTTGTATCCGTAACAATCTTTTTAATCTCTGATACATCTGACAATTCATCATCCTTCAGTTGTGTTGCTTCGCTTAAAGTAAGCTCGTATTCATTCCACATATACTCAATTTTGGAGTCTCTGTTATTTTCCAGTTTCTCTTTGTTCTGTGAAAGTCTGAATTGTTCTTTTTCAAGTGTAACAAGATTATTCTGGCATTCTTCTCTTGTTTTAAAGAAGCCTTTTAATGTTGCCTGTCCTTCTTCTTTCCTGCTCTTAAGGTCTGTAAGTTCAGAAGAATAAGATTCGATTTCGGCTGCAGCAGTCTTTATTGTATCTGTAATTTCTTCTATCTGACTGCTTCTTACTGCAATTTCGGTCTGTGATTCTTCCTTACTATCCTCAAGGTCTGATATTCCATCTTTTAATCTGTCAATTTCCCTGAGAATACGTTTAACGCTTTCCTCCGCAAACTGGCTCTTCTGTGCAATCTGTGAGTACTCAATATGTATACTTTCGGCAATCTTGTTTTTTTCTTCAAGCTTATTTTTAAGGTCATTAAGTCTTTGCGTTGCATCAGATATTTCCTTTGTATTAAGCTCGTTATCATTTTCAATTTTTTCAAGCTCTTTATTACTATTTTCAAGTTCGGCTCTTATATCTTTTAATTGGCTTTCGATTTCTTTTTCTTCACGTTTATTATTTTCATATACGCTCTGAATCTCATTTTTCTTGTCAGCTAACTGATTGTAATTAATCTCCAAAGTATTCTTTGCAAGTTTTTTATTCTGAATAATCTCTGTATTTTTTGCAATCTTATCAGTTGCTTCATTAATAAGTCCACCCAGCCTGTCAATATCCGCAGATAATGAAAAAATGACTTTTTCCGTAGAACTTACAACTTTTTCAAGTTCCTCTATCTCACGCCTTCTTCCTAAAAGATTACTTGAATTTCTGAAAGCACCTCCCGTCATTGAACCGCCGGGATTAAGAAGTTCACCTTCCAATGTAACAATTTTAAGAGAATAACCATGAGCCTTATTAAGATGAAGTGCATTATCAATATTATCCACAACCACGCATCTTCCCAAAAGATAATCAGCCAATCCTTTATACTGTAAATCAACCTTAACAAGCTCATTTGCATATCCTATAAAGCCGCTTTCCCTTTCAAGGTTATCACGCCTGTTGTTTTTTCCTGATACTGCCGACAAAGGAAGAAAAGTTGCTCGTCCATACTGGTTTTTCTTAAGGTAAGCAATCATCTTTTTTGCAGTTTCTTCATTATCTGTAACAATATTCTGGATAGTTCCGCCAAGTGCGGTTTCTATTGCTATCTCATACTTCTTCTCTGTTTTGACAATGTCTGCAACAACACCTAATATTCCGGAATTCTGCTCTTTGCACTCCATTACCTTTCTGATGCTGTTTCCGTATCCGTCATATCTTTCGGCAATGTTTTTAAGTGATTCAAGCTTTGTCTGTGACCTCATATTCTGCTCTTTGGCAGCCTGAAGTTTCTGTTTTCTGATATTACGTTCTTCTTTATTTTCCTCACTGAGTGCCCCAAGCCTGTTATTCTCACTGACAAGTCCATCTATTTCTTTTTTTACTGAATCCAGCTTATCTTTCGCATCTTTAATTGACACATCAAATTCGCTTTCATCTGTTTTAAAATTAATAAGCTTACCGGTAAGTTCCGCTTTTCTTATATTGACCTGTTCTTGCATCGATTCATATCTCTGGATTGATGCCTTTATCGTTCCTTTTTTATTAAGATTATCAAAAATACTGTTTTTGCGGTTCTCGATTTCGTTTGACAATCCGTCCGTTTCTTTTCTGAGTGCATCAACTTCCCTGTCAATCTCATTCTGTCTTGCAAAAATATCATCAACTTCCGAGCTTATATCAAACTTCTGCTTTAAAAGTTTCTGTTTTTCTTCATTACGCTCGGCTATCTGGTCATTAATTTCTTTCAGACGGTCAGCAAGATGGCTATCATTCATATTTGCGGAATTAATCTGTTCTTTAAGAATTTCTATCTGGCTTTCCAGTCTGTTTTTATCAATTTCTGCCTGATTCTTTTTCGCTGTCAGTTCATCAATTCGTGCTGTAAGTTCCGATACTTCATTGTCTTTTTCATCATAAACGCTTTTAATTTCTTCAAGCCTGTTGCCGGCCTTTTCAAGTTCTTGGTTTACAATATCAAGATTTCCGGTAACCTCAGTAAGTTCTCCCTTTGTGGAAGATTCCTCCAAAAGAAAAAGATTAACCTCATATTTCTTAAGATATTCCTTTAATCTGAGGTATTCTTTAGCCTTCTCAGACTGGCGTGCCAAAGGACCCACCTGTTTTTCAAGCTCGGCAAGAATATCATTGATTCTTATAAGGTTCTGGCTTTCGTTATCAAGGCTTTTCTGTGTCTCATTTTTACGTTTTTTGAACTTCACAATTCCTGCTGCTTCATCAAAGAGCTCTCTTCGTTCTTCTGCTTTTCCGCTTAGTATTTTATCAATCTGGCCTTGTCCGATAATAGAATACCCCTCTTTGCCGATACCCGTATCATAAAAAAGCTCATTAATATCCTTAAGTCTGCAGGTATTGCCGTTCAAAAGATATTCGCTTTCACCGGAACGGAAAACACGTCTTGTAACCGTTACTTCACTATAATCAATATCAAGTTTTTTATCTGAATTGTCTATTGTCAGGGACACGCTTGCAAAACTTACGGGTTTTCTGGTTTCTGTTCCCGCAAATATTATGTCTTCCATTTTGGAACCACGAAGCTGTTTGGCACTTTGTTCGCCAAGTACCCATCTTACAGCATCTGCGATATTACTTTTTCCGCTTCCATTAGGTCCGACTATACCGGTTATACCGTTATCAAATTCAAACAGTAATTTATTCGCAAATGATTTAAAACCCTGTACTTCTATCTTTTTTAAATACATACCTATGCTTTACTCTCCATATCCATAATTGCATTATATGCAGCCTGCTGTTCAGCAGCTTTTTTGGTACGTCCTTTTCCGCTGCCTATTAACCTGCCTTCAATCCTTACCTCTGCTTCAAATACCTTACAGTGATCCGGTCCGGACTCACCCGTTATAATATACTCAGGTCCTTCTTTGTATCCTGCCTGTATCCGTTCCTGCAATATTGTTTTGCTGTCCACAAATAACTGTTTGTCCTTGATATCAGCTAAAATAAATTTGTTGATAAATTCCCTGGCACATTCAATGCCTCCATCAAGATAAATGGAACCTATTACTGCTTCCATTGCATCACTTACAATAGAGTCCCTGAATCTGCCACCAGTCAGTTCTTCGCCTTTTCCCATAAAAAGAACTTCTGGAAGATTAATTTCTCTTGCACACATTGCTAATGTTGGTTCGCAAACTATGCTTGCTCTTTTTCTTGAAAGACTTCCTTCCGGCATATTACATTCTTCATTAAAAAGATAATCACTTACCGTTAGTTCCAGTACTGCATCTCCTAAGAACTCCAGTCTTTCATTATTGTGAAGTTTATCTTTATATACTTCGTTTCCGTATGAACTGTGTGTAAGAGCTAACTTAAGTAAATCCACATTATTGTATGCGTAACCTATCTTTTTTTCAAATTCTTTAATATTCATATTACTGCTCCATTATTCATATAGAAAAAAGCCCATAAAAGCGGGCTTTTCACTTATTGTCAGAAATTCATTCAAACTTCCTAATATAATATACTTTTGACTTAGTTAAGAGCATTCTTAATCTGCTCAACAGCATCAGCAACAGTAACGATTGATTCTGCTGCTTCATTAGGAATTTCGATATCAAATTCTTCTTCAATTCCCATTATTATCTGGAAAACATCAAGAGAATCTGCACCTAAATCATCTACAAAAGTTGTATCCATTGTAATCTCATCAGGTTCAACATTCAATACCTCTGCAATAATCTGCTGTAACTTTTCAAATTCCATATCTTTACCTTTCCTTTCAAAAAATGCTATATTGGGTAATTAATTAACATCTGTTAATGTATCTCTTATCTTAACATTAATATCAGCATCTACAAACTGAATACACTGTTCAACAGCATTCTTAATTTCTTTTGCATTAGAACTTCCATGTGCCTTAACCACAAGCCCGTTAAGCCCTAACATAGGTGCTCCGCCATATTCTGTAGCGTCATACTTCTTAAGAACCTTCTTAAGAGATGGCTTAATAAGCAAAGCTCCGAGCTTACCTCTGAATGTGGAAAGCATACTGTGCTTTATCTCGGATAAAAGTGTGTATCCCACACCTTCAAACATCTTGAGAATAGCATTACCAACAAATCCGTCACAGACAACAACATCTGCATTACCCTGCGGAATATCTTTGGTCTCGACACTGCCGATAAAATTAATACCGTGACATTCCTTAAGAAGCGGAAAAGTATCCTTTACAAGCTGATTACCTTTCTCTTCCTCTGCTCCGTTATTGGCAATTCCTACTCTCGGATTCTTAATTCCAAGAACATATTCACTATATATAGAACCCATTCTCGCATAAAGTACCAGATGATCCGGTCTTGAATCAACATTAGCACCACAATCCACAAGAACAAGCGGTCCCTTGGCTGTTGGTAAAACAGGAGCTAAAGGCGGTCTCTTAACCCCCGGAATACGACCTATTATCGCCTGTGCCCCGACTAATATGGCACCGGTACTTCCAGCCGAAACAAAAGCATCTGCCTCGCCGGCCTTAACAAGATTCATTGCTACTACCATGGATGAGTCTTTCTTTCTGCGAATTGCATTCACAGGATGTTCTGCAGTCTCAATAACTTCGGTAGCACCAATAACTTCTATTCTATTATGGTCATACGTGTACTTGCTTAATTCAGCTTCAACCGCTTCCTTAATCCCTACAAGCTTGACAGTAACACATTCATTATTATTAACGGCATCCACGACACCCTTAACAATCGCAGCAGGTGCATTATCTCCACCCATTGCGTCAACTGCTACGGTAATTGCATTAATCATATTCCATGCTCCAAAATATACTTATTTATATCGGTTATAATATACTAAATCTCTAAATATATTTCAACTGTTTTTTACATTGTCACATTAAAAAACCTCCCGGAAAACTCCGGAAGGTTCCTCAATTAAGCTTCCTGTGATATGATTTCCTTCTTATTGTATGAACCACAAGCCTTACATACCCTGTGAGACATCATAAGAGCACCACACTTACTGCATTTTACTAAATTTGGTGTACTCATCTTCCAGTTCGCTCTTCTCTTATCTCTATGAGATCTTGAAGATTTATTCTTTGGACAAATAGACATGGTATTCGCACCTCCTTAACATTGACCATATACTAATCAACTATTTTTACTAAATTGTTCAAAAATATCATTAATTGCTGACATTCTTGGATCGGGTACGAACCTGTCGCATCCGCATTCACCATCATTGAGATTATGACCGCATACTGTACATATTCCCTTACAGTCTTCCTTACAAAGTACCTTAGGCGGCATGCTAAGTAAAATCTCTGTATACAGCATCTTGTCAGTATCAACATAATGTGATTCGATAAAATACTGTTCTTCATCATTATCATCAGCGTCAACCGAAACTTCTTCGTCAATATCAAACGGAATTACCGTGTTAACATCTTCAAGGCAACGGCTGCACGGAATAGCAAGTATAATACTGCCGCTTCCGGTAATGTGAATCTTATTCTTAGCGGGACTTACAATTCTAAGTTCAAACGGTTCTGACGAAACCACTCTGAAATCTCCGTCCCTGTATGAAAATGTATCACTTTCATAACTGACTGTATACTGCTTACTTCTGCCTGTATCCATGAGTTCATTTGAAATATCTAATATCATATTCTTCTCCTTCACAAACATATGCTTCAACAGCACACCTGTATCATTATACTAATGACATATTTGTTTGTCAAACACTTTTTTACTTTGTATTAATTATTTTACAAGGGCCACCGTTTCCCTTGCAATAGCAAGTTCTTCATTAGTAGGTATTGCAAGAAGTTTTACCTTTGAATCAGCTGTTGAGATAATGCCTTCCTCGCCATGCACATCATTCGCCTTATCATCAACTTTGCACCCGAGACATTCAAGATAACTGCATATTTTGGCTCTTATATTGCTGTCATTTTCACCGATTCCTGCAGTAAAAGCTATGGCATCAGCTCCATTTAATGCAACAAAATATGCACCGATATATTTGGCAATCGAATAACAGAAAATCTCAATAGCAAGAGAAGCTTTCTCATTACCTGCTTTGGAAGCTGCTTCAATATCTCTTATATCACTGGAAATATTTCCTGATAAAGCATATATTCCCGATTCTTTATTAAGTATATGAAGTATATCATCTATTGACTTATTCTCTTTGTGGGCAATAACCTCAATTATTGAAGGATCGATATTACCGCTTCTGGTACCCATCACAAGCCCCTCAAGAGGAGTAAGTCCCATTGATGTATCAACGCATCTGCCGTTGGAAATTGCTGAAACTGATGCTCCGCCGCCTAGGTGGCATACAATAAGTTTGCTTTCTTCATAAGGTTTGCCGATAAGTTCTGCGGCTTTCTTTGAAACATAACTGTGGCTGGTTCCGTGAAAGCCGTATCTTCTTATAAGATATTTGTCATAATATTCCAAAGGAATACCGTACATATATGCTTTCTTAGGCATTGTCTGATGAAATGCAGTATCAAAAACCGCAACCATAGGAACATCCGGCATAATTTTTTTACAAGCCTCTATTCCGATAAGATTAGCCGGATTATGAAGAGGTGCAAGATCACTGCATTCCTTTATATAATCAATTACGGCATCATCAATAAGGACAGATGATGTGAATTTTTCTCCGCCGTGAACTACTCTGTGTCCTACAGCATCAACTTCGGAAAGCGATTTTATTACGCCTTTAGCGCTGTCCATAAGTGCATCAAGTACATACCTGATTGCCTCTGTATGTGTAGGCATATCTTTATCTACGGTTTCCTTGGCATGTCCTTCTTTGGCATATGTGAGTGTTCCGTCTATTCCTATTCTTTCACATACACCCTTTGCAAGGACTTCCTCTTTTTCCGAATCTATAAACTGAAATTTCAAAGACGAGCTTCCACAATTAACAACTAAAATTTTCATATCTTTTCCTCTTAATATAATTACTCTTTCTGTGCCTGTACTGCTGTTATGGCAACAACACCTACGATATCTTTAGCGGAGCATCCTCTTGAAAGGTCATTTACAGGCTTGTTCATTCCCTGGGTAATAGGACCATATGCTTCTGCCTTTGCAAGTCTCTGCACAAGCTTATATCCGATATTACCTGCATCAAGGTCAGGGAAAATAAGTACATTAGCTTTACCTGCAACTTTACTTCCCGGTGCTTTAGATGCCGCAATTTCAGGAACCAATGCCGCATCCGGCTGTAATTCTCCGTCAATTTTAAGATATGGTGCATTATCTCTCGCTATTTTATATGCGTTATATACTTTATCTACATCCGCATGTCTCGCACTTCCCTTTGTCGAATATGAAAGCATTGCAACGTATGGCTCGCCTCCCACAAGATATCTGAAGGATTCTGCCGAGGCAATGGCTATTCCTGCAAGCTTCTCAGGTTCAGGATTCTGTTCAAGACCACAATCTCCGAACAGGAAAGTCCCATTATACCCATATTCGCAATCAGGTACTACCATTATGAAAAATGCTGAAACAAGACGGCTTCCCGGTTTTGCCTTAACAAGCTGTAATGCCGGACGGAGCGTATTGGCTGTAGAATGACAGGCTCCTGAAACGATACCATCCGCCTGATTCTCCCTAAGCATCATACATGCAAAATAAATATAGTCAGAAGTAAGTAATTCCCTTGCTTCTCCCGGTGTCATACCCTTCATTCTTCTAAGTTCAACAAGGTCATTTATAAACCTGTCAAGATCAGGATATGTAAATGGATTGATAATATGTATTCCCTCTATATCCAGTCCTGCCGAGAATTCTTTTACTTCTTCCTCAGTAGCAATAATAGTCACATCGGCAACATTTTCTTTAATGACAGTTACAGCAGCTTCCCATACTCTCCTGTCCATACCCTCGGGGAGAATTATTCTTTTTTTCTCAGTTCTGGCTCTTTCTTTAATTTCATCAATAAATGCCATATTGCAAATTCCTTTCTCTCAAAATACAATCTTATACAATTATACCCTAAATGATTACTTCATTCAATAAAAAAAATTGAAATTTGACTGTAAAAATAAATAAATTTATAATAATATACATAAAAAAGAAGGAGTTCCAATCATGAAGTCACTGGCAATAATTTCAGAATACAATCCATGTCACAAAGGACATGCATACCAGATAGAAAAAGCAAGAGAACTTTCAGGTTCCGATATTATCATTGCACTTATGAGCGGCAATTTTGTACAACGTGGAATCCCTGCTGTTTTTGATAAATATACGAGAGCCGGCCTTGCTGTTTTGTCAGGTGCAGATATTGTAATTGAACTTCCGACGGTATATGCCACTTCAAGTGCCGAAGGATTTGCATATTATGCCATAGATATCTTAAACAGGCTAAATGCTGTTGATTATATATCATTCGGCATGGAAAATGATAATTTGTCTATCATTAATGAAATCGCTAAAATTCTTTCTGATGAACCGGAAAATTACCGTATATTACTGAAAAAATATATGAGTAAAGGATTTTCCGCACCCTTGTCGCGAGAATATGCTTTATCAGAATATTTAAGTAATACCGGTTTCAGGAATATTTTGGGTATGCCTAACAATATCCTTGCCCTCGAATATATCAAAGCACTGCATAAAACATCTTCTGCGATTACCCCTGTACCGGTAAAAAGAATAGGCAATGGTTACAATGATGCCATCGCCACAACCCCTTACCCAAGTGCTACCGCAATAAGAAATATGTATAAAAATAATGACACCGAAGGAATAAAAAGCAGCCTTCTGCCTGATGTATACGATTATATTTCCTGCAAAAAACCTTTATTTGAAGAAGATTTTTCAATGCTGCTTAACCAGAGTATATTGTTAAATAAAAATTTTCTCCATGAATACAGTGATATAGATGAAAAGCTTTCAAACCGTATAAACAATCTTTTTTCCTCAGGAAATTATTACAAGTTTAACAGGCTTGCCGCAGAGTTAAAAAGCAAAAACTACACATATACAAGAATATGCCGTTCACTTATTCATATTCTGTTAGGAATCAAAGATAACGATATTAAATCAGCCGATGCCTGCAGGGTTCTTGCCTTTAATAAAGCCGGCGGGAAATTTCTTAAAGATATAAGGGACAAATCAGGCATAAAATTAATATGTGATCTATCTGAAGCAAAAAATATCCTTAAGGAAAATACAATTCTCCAAAAGGATATTTTATCATCAGACATATACCGTCTGGCTTATTTCAATAAATATAATGAAAATCTTACGGATGAATACCGTCATAAGCCCGAAATCATTAATTCTTAAAGCTGTGGATAGGTGCCGGAATTCTTCCTCCACGATTGACAAATCTTGAACAGTCAAATGTGTTGACAGGCATAACCGGTGCGTATCCTAAAAGTCCTCCGAATTCAACAACATCTCCGGCTTTCTTACCATACGCAGGTATAACTCTCACAGCCGTTGTCTTCTGATTAACCATTCCGATTGCCGCTTCATCTGCAATTATTCCTGAAATAGTCTCTGCACTTGTATCTCCCGGTATCGCAATCATATCAAGACCTACAGAGCATACACAGGTCATCGCTTCAAGTTTTTCTATAGTAAGCGAACCTTCCTTAACAGCATCTATCATTCCCTGATCTTCACTTACAGGGATAAATGCTCCACTTAATCCACCAACATAAGAAGATGCCATAACGCCACCTTTTTTTACCTGGTCATTAAGCAATGCGAGGGCTGCCGTTGTTCCCGGTGCACCTGCTCTCTGAAGGCCGATTTCTTCCAATATTTCTGCTACGGAATCTCCTACAGCAGGTGTTGGTGCAAGAGAAAGATCTATTATTCCAAAAGGAACTCCCAGTCTCTTTGATGCTTCCTGTGCCACAAGCTGACCTACTCTTGTTATCTTAAACGCTGTCTTTTTAATTGTTTCACAAAGAACTTCAAAATCTGCTTCCCTGATTGAAGAAAGTGCGTATTTAACAACACCCGGACCACTTACTCCGACATTAATTATTACATCTGCTTCCGATACTCCGTGAAATGCGCCTGCCATAAACGGATTATCATCAGGTGCATTGCAAAGTGCAACAAACTTAGCGCAGCCAAGTGAATCATTATCCTTAGTGTATTCTGCGGTTTCTTTAATTATATCTCCGAGAAGTCTTACCGCATCCATATTGATGCCGGTCTTTGTAGAACCAACATTAACCGAGCTGCATATAAGTTCTGTTTCTGCAAGTGCCCTTGGTATTGAACGTATAAGAAGTTCATCGCTCCTTGTCATTCCTTTGCTTACAACTGCGGAATATCCTCCAATAAAATTAACACCTACTTCATGAGCTGCTTTATCAAGAACTTTTGCAATTTCAACATAATCATCGCTCGTCTTACATGCTGCCTGTCCCACCATAGCAATTGGAGTTATTGAAATTCTTTTATTAACGATAGGTATTCCGAATTCTTTTTCAATATCCTGACCTGTCTTAACAAGGTCTTTTGCCACGGTCGTAATTTTGTTATATATATTGTTTTTAACTTTTTCAAGGTCACTGTCTGCACAATCCAAAAGGCTGATACCCATTGTTATAGTTCGTACATCAAGATTTTCCTTTTCAATCATCTTGTTGGTTTCATTTACTTCATATATGTTAATCATTGCATACCTCACCAATTAAATTCTGTGCATTTTATCAAAAATTTCTTCTCTCTGGCATTTAATAACAACGCCTATGCCTTCACCTATTGCATCAAGGTCTGTAATTACTTCAGAAAGATCTTTAGTAGCTTTTGAGGCATCTACAACCATCATCATATTAAAAAATTCAGATACAATTGTCTGTGATATATCAAGGATATTAATATGATTTTCTGCAAGATATGTACATACTTTTGCAATAATTCCTACTGTATCTTTTCCTACTACTGTGATAATTACTTTGTTCATTTTTTTCTCCTATTTCTGTTAAAATATTGCAATATCCGAAGGCTTACTCCGGTTTGCTACTTTTATGTCAAAATCCTCTGCGCGGAATTCTGATTCACCAAGATTGATTTCCTGTCTCACCGTCTCATAGGCAAGTTCAGGAAAATTATTTTCCTTACTTAGATGTCCCAAAAACACACTGCCTGTTCTTCCCCCCAGTATACCATTAAGGAGGCGTCCGCAGTCCTCATTGGAAAGATGCCCTTTTCCTCCGAGAATTCGTTGCTTTAAAACATAAGGATACGGGCCTGTCATCAACATATTGATATCATGATTGGATTCTATTAAAACCGTATCAAGATTCTTGAAATTCTCAACAATTTCATCAGTATACACGCCTAAATCCGTTATTATTCCCGCTTTGCTTTTCCCCGAGGAAAAAGTATATGCAACAGGGTCTGCGGCATCATGGCTTACAGATGTGGATTTTATGGTTACGTCACCTATCATGAAGGAATCTCCCGCATGTATGGAGTTAAATATTCCCTCAGGAACTTTTCCAAGCTTTGAATTATTTTCTATTGCGGCTAAAGTCATGCCTGTTCCGTAAACCGGTATCGGGCAATACCTTTCAAGTACTCCGAGTCCCGAAGTATGATCGTCATGTTCATGTGTAATTAAAAGAGCATCTATATCCTCTGCTTTAATATCAAGCATTGTAAGCCCTTCAATCACTCTTTTTCTGCTTATCCCATCATCTATAAGAATATGTGTTGTTTCTGTTCCGATATATATACAATTGCCACTGCTTCCACTGGCAATACTCATCATACGCATAACAATTCTCCTAACATTGATATGAATATACATTGCTTTTATTCGTATGTCAATAAATTCTATTTCCAGTAAAGTTCCACTTCTGCACCATTATGTAAAGGTGAGACAAATTCCGCCTTGACTTTATCAATGGTCATGACAAGCTCATCCCCTCCCATTTTACTCATATCAAACGGATATACGTCAAGAATATCCACAAATGTGTAGGATTCTTTACCGGTTAAAGTAACATATGTATTATTCACTTTGACACTTATGGTACTGTGACTGACATTTTCCGGTATATCATCCACATCCGTTTCTTTTACACGGTCATCTGCTTCAAGCTCGTCATAAGACATTTCTGACATATCCTGATACTTTACATTAAAATTAGGGTAAACAGGTGTGTCCTTTGCTGCAATGTCATTGTTTACAATAATTTTCTTATCATCAACAGGTATATCAAGGAACTTAAACAACTGTTCAACCGTATAATAATCTTCCATTATGATGTTGTCACCGGTTTTAATTATATAGCTGCCTGACTGTATCTCTCCGTTAACGTAAGCATATCTTGGACACGCAATATTATTGCCGTTTACATTAAAAGTTACCGATGTGTTAAATTCCTGTAACTCATCAAGTCTCATTTCAGGTTCTTTACCCACAGTGGATTCTTCGATATCAATATAATCATTCTTCATTATTTCCGACATCAAAGTTGTCTCTTTACCGTTTTTAAGAATTACCGCAGGATTGCCGGATTCTCCACGTATCATCCGGTGTACGCCATTTAAGGTATACTCAACTGCAGGACCCCGCCTTGGGAACAGCTTTTCGTTAGGATATCCTGCCTGCATTACGGCATCAATAACCGTCAGCTTACTGTTATCATATAACTTAATTTTGTTACCGTTTACGGTTACCGCTATAAAATTATTTCTCTGGTTGTAGTAATTAATACAAATACCCACAGGAGTGACATAAAGAGGGTCTTTTTTTACATTATCAACAGCAAATTCAACATTTTCGAGAACTTCTTTTCCTCTTAAAGCTACCCTTGTTTCAGGTAAATCAAGTTCTTTTGCGAGAAGTTTTGTAAATCCCGGAATTTTACCGCCTCCACCGACAACAAATACTGCATTAACAGTTTTGCCGCCATTAAGTTCTTTTATCTTATCTGCCACATCACAGGTTATCCTGTTTACAACCGGTTCCGTAAGTGCCCTTACATTGTCAGGCATAATTGTATTTTTGATTCCCATTACATCTTTATATGTAATTTTTGATTTTTTTCCTGCTCCGATTTTAATTTTTTCCGCTGTCGCAAAGTCTACAAGGTAATGTTTTGCGATTGTTTCCGATATTTCATCTCCGGCGCATGGTATCATTCCGTAAGCAATTATACTTCCGTCCTTTGTTATGCATATATCCGATGTACCTGCACCAACATCAACAAGTGCGATATTAAGCAATCTGAAATTCTCAGGAATTGCAACATTCATGGCAGCAATTGGCTCAAGTGTAAGGTTGGCAACTTCAAGTCCCGCAATCTCAACTGCCGCATATAATCCGTCTACTACCTCTTCAGGCAAAAATGTTGCAAGAAGAAGAACGGATATTTCCGAACCCTTATGTCCTTCAAGGTTAGTTATCTCATAACCGTTAAGATAATATTTGACAGGGGTATACCCTACACAGTAGTAATTAACATCCGTTACCGTCTCGCATACCTGCCTGTGAGCAAGGTCTACACCGTTTAAATCAAGGGAATAAATATCTTCGCTTGATATTTTCACTTCCGGGTCCATTTTCATATCAGCCTCTACTGTTACGGTTTTTAACACTCTTCCCGCCGCTGCAATACAAACACCGGATAATTTTCTGTTAATCTTTCTTTCAAGTTTTTCTTTTACCTGTTTAATTTCTTCCCCGACAACACTAATATCATGAACCTGTCCGTCAAGCATGGCTCTTGTCGCATGCTCCATCACTTCCATGGCAACAATATGAAATCCATACGAATCTTCATATCCGATTGTTCCAACCAGACTTCTTGTTCCTATATCAAGGCCAAAAACATAATTATCCGGGCATTTGATTTCTGACATACTATCCGCAATTCCTTTCACTGATACATTTCTCTAAACGTATATTATATCATAATTGTTTATATTCTTCCAGCTTGTTTTGAAGCTGTCCTGCCGTGTCTTCAAAACTTCCGCCTGTATTTATTACAAAACTGCAATGTTTTCTGAATTCATCGTCTTTTAACTGGTCTTTAAATATTGTTTTTATCTTTTCTTCAGAATAACCGCGTTCAGTTAAAAGTCTTTCTCTTCTGGTCGCTTCATCGGCATATACATACCATATTTCATCACATATTTTATCATAATTATTTTCGATAAGAAGTGCTGCTTCTATAAAAATATAATCCCTGCCCTTTGCATCTGCTTCAAGAATCAGTTCTTTAATTTTCGCGTTGGTTGCAGGATGTACCGCAAGTTCCCATTGTTTTTTCACTGATGGATTGTTATATATAACACCAGACAGCAGTTCTTTATTGAGTGTACCGTCTTCATTATATGCATTTTCTCCGAAAAGTTCGTAAGCCTTAGCCGTAAGTATTCCGCCCTTTTCCATAATCCGTCTTGCTACATCATCTGCCATTACTATATCACAATTACACATTTTCTTTAAAGCGGCAAGAACGCAGGATTTTCCTGCTCCCACACCGCCGGTTATTCCGATTATTTTCATATTATTTCGCCTCGTACCAGTCTTTTCCGCTATGAATATCAATTGCAAGCGGTACCCTGAGCGTTGCCGCATTGACCATTTCTTCAGATAATATTTTACGGACCTGTTCCTCTTCTCCGATTTTGGTCTCAATAAGCAATTCATCATGAATCTGTAAAATAAGTCTTGACTCAAGTCTTTCATTCTTAAGACGTTTGTATACATTAATCATTGCAATTTTAATTATATCGGCAGCAGTTCCCTGTAATGGGCTGTTCATTGCAATTCTCTCGCCAAACTGCCTCTGCATAAAATTACCTGAGGATAATTCAGGAACAGGTCTCCTTCTTCCGTATATTGTCTTTGTATATCCGTTTTCTTTGGCACTTTTCACAAGGTTATCAAGGTAGTTTTTAAGTGTCTTATAGGTATTAAAATATTCATCTATATACTCTTTGGCTTCTTTTTTGGAAATACTTAAATCCCTGCTTAAACCAAAAGAACTTATTCCATATACAATTCCGAAATTAACGGCTTTTGCATTGCTTCTTTGTCTTGGTGTTACCTCGTCCAAAGGTATCTTAAATACTTTAGATGCCGTAATTTTGTGGATATCCCTGTCTTCGTTGTATGCTTCAATCAGTGTGTCATCACCTGACATATGTGCAAGCAGCCTCAATTCTATCTGGGAGTAGTCGGCATCCACAAAAATAAAACCATCTTCCGGCACAAATACTTTTCTTATCTTTCTGCCAAGCTCCATTCGTATAGGTATATTCTGGAGATTAGGCTCTGTACTGCTTATTCTTCCCGTTGCTGTTATTGTCTGGTTAAATGTACTGTGTATTCTTCCGTCTACAATATATTCCGCAAGTCCATCGGCATATGTTGATTTCAATTTGGCAAGTGTTCTGTATTCAAGTATACTGTCAACAATCGGATAATCTGCTGAAAGCTTTTCAAGCACATCTGCCGAAGTAGAATAACCTGTTTTTGTTTTTTTCCCGCATGGAAGGTTTAATTTTTCAAAAAGGACTTCTCCAAGCTGTTTTGGGGAATTGATATTAAATTCAGTACCCGCTTCTTTATAAATACTTTGCTCCAAATCCTTTATTTTAACGGAAAGTTCATCTCCATATTGCTTTAAGGCGTCCTTATTGACTGCAATTCCGTATTTTTCCATACTTTTCAGAACATAGATAACAGGCAGTTCAATGTCATGATATACTTTTTCCATATCTGTTTCTTTAAGCCTTTTCATTGCCTCATCAAAGGAATTGAAAGCAACGTAAGCCTCAAGTGCAAATAACTTTACAATCTTATCAAATCCGTCTGTAAGATATGAAGAGACCTTATTTTTACCGATAATATCACTGCGGCCTTCTACAGTAATACCCATAAAGTCATTAGCTATATCATTATATTCATATTCCTGCAAAAGAGGATTAAGAAGATATGCCATTATCGCAATGTCGTGTATTTTTTCCTTGTATGAATCTGTAAAATATTCAAGATGGTTTTTAAGGTTGATAGTGTATATTTCGCAGTCAAGCTCTTTTATTTTTGATACAAGGTATTCTTCGGTAATAAGACCCTCACACGAAATAAATGTTACACTGTCAGGCTTATAGCAGATTGCTGCACCGGCAAAAACGTCGCCCTCTGCTATTGAGATTCCGCATTTTCCGTTTACCCGGCAGGCTTCAAATACTTTATCCACTTCAAAATAATCTTTTATTATTATAATTTCTTCCGGAATGTCTTTTTGCTCAAAGGATGACTTATCAAAGTATTTGAGAAGACTTTTTAATTCATATCTGGTAAATAATTCATACGCTTCTTTCGTGAAAACATTACCTATAGCACTGTCCTCTATGTTAAATTCCACCGGTGCGTCAGTTTCTATTGTTGCAAGAACCTTGCTCAACTTTGCAAGATCATAATTCTCCCTGAGACTGTTCTTTGCCTTAGCGGGAGTCAATTCCTCCACATGTTCATAAGCATTCTCAATAGAATGGTATTTGGAAATAATGGACATTGCAGTCTTTTCCCCGATACCGGGAACTCCCGGAATATTGTCCGAAGAATCACCCATAAGAGCCTTTAAATCAATAAATTCCGATGGTGTTGCCATATATTTTTCCATGACATCCTCAGGATAATAATTTTCTATTTCGGTCCTGCCTTTGATGGTCTTCGGAAGCCTGATTTTGATATGTTCATCCGCAAGCTGTAACAGATCCTTGTCACCCGATAATATTACAACATTGTATCCAAGTGACTGGGCTTTTTTACTTACTGTTCCCAGAATATCATCAGCCTCATAACCTTCAAGTGTTATAACAGGTATATTCATTGAAGCCAATATTTCTTTAATAACCGGCACCTGTTCATGCAATTCCGCAGGCATAGGCTTTCTGGTGCCCTTATACATCTCATACATCTTATGTCTGAATGTAGGTGCCTTTAAATCAAATGCCACCGCAATGTGGTCGGATTTTTCGTCTTCCATTGCCCTTAGCATAATATTGATAAATCCGTATATAGCATTGGTGTGGATACCTTCATGATTGGTAAGCATAGGTATTCCGTAAAATGCTCTGTTCAAAATACTGTGTCCGTCTATTAAAAGTAAATTGTTCATAATTTCTCCAATTAAAAAATCTTAAATAATATATAAATCAGTGTTCCAAAAACGGCCGTATTGCTGATTATATATACAGCCTCATAAAGAGATCTCGCCATTTCATAATAGTGGCATTTTTTCTCAAGTCCGGTAATTTTCTCATCTAACAATCCGATAAAGTTCATATTATCATTATTGTCATCTTCTCCGAAACCATACTTAAGCACATAGTATATTTCCATTTCATCATAACAGTCCTTACAGGATTTTACGTGTTCAAGCACTTTTTCCAAATCCTCTTCAGGAATATCATCATCTATTATTTTGGGTATTAACTTTTGAAAATCACGACATTCCATAAATAATCATCCTCGCTTATCTGATTATGATACTATATCCGAAGCAGGTATTGCAATTGTTACTTTAGTACCTTTCATAATAATACTTTCAATAGTAACTTTTCCGTTTACCATGTTTTTGATACGGGCAACCGTATTATCGATTCCTATATGTTTTCTTCCGTCATCAGGACGGTAACCCGTATCAAATCCCACGCCATTATCCTCTACTATAACATATATCGTATTATTTTTCAGATATGTCCTTATTGAGATTATCCCAACCCCTTCTTTACCTTTCATTCCATGTTTTACCGCATTTTCAACAAGTGTCTGTACGGTGAGAGGCGGAATATTAAAATCTGTTATTTCAAGATTATATTCGACTTTTAAAAGATCTCCTTTACGAAGCATCTCTATGTAAAGATAACTTTCCACATGTTCCATTTCTTTTTCAAAAGGAATTACGCGCCTGTCAGCCATTGAATTCATATTAGCTTTCATATATGTTGAAAAATGTTTAATCGCTGTCTTTGCCTTTTCAGGTTCTTTTACACACATGTCCTCTATTACATTTAACGCATTAAATACAAAATGTGGTCTTATCTGTCCTACAAGTAATTCCATTCTGCTGTTTAAAAGCTGTTTTTCAAGGTCTTTTGCCCGAATTGATTTTTCAACAGTACCTTTACTGATTTTGACCATGTCAATAAAATTAATTATTCCAAATATAAGAAGTCCCGTAGAAAAAATTTCTCTTATAAACTTTCTTTTCACAATATAAAGTATCATTTCAAACAACGCAGCAACACAGAGTATCATAGTAGATACCATTATCGGCAGGGCTTGTTTATTACGTTCTTTTAGATAGTTAATATAAAAAATAATCTCATGTCCTACAAGGATAACCATTATCCCCACTATTACCATATCCATTGTATATACATAAGGCATTATCGACATAATTCTTCTTACAAGACACACTAAATAAGCACCTAACCACACTGAAAATAAAATTTCGGAAACCATACGGCACTTCTTGTCTGTAATAAATTTCTGAAGATGCAGGAATAAGAAACCGCAAAACAAAATCTTGCTTATAAAGTCAATAGCATTCATAAATACAGTCTTTCCGAACAGAAATGATATATAATCATAATTAACAAATGAAAATATACTTCCGCATATCAGAAGCAATGCACAGGATTCGTAATTTCTGCCTCCATTAAACTTAAATGCCGAAAAAGCAATCTGGACTACCGCAAATCCCACACCAAGGCATAGGGTAACTATTCCTATAAGAAGATTATACCAGTTTTCTTTTATTTTTAATCTTAACAGTTCAGTCTCAGAGCCTGCATAAATATTTTCAAGAAAATAAGTATAACTGTCATCACTATATTTTTTGCTAATAGGCTTAATAATTATTTCCACATCATCCTCTTTGGCTATTCCGGGTGAGCTAAACCTAATCCATCGGACAAATACGTCCTTAGGTGTATTTACGCACTCTTTGCCATTAATTTTCATTGTAATATCATTTCTTACTACAGGACATGAGATCTTAACATCTTTCTCAATATCCGTATCAAAATGTCCTTTTACAATCAGTTGTTTATATCCGTCACTTCTGATATCTTCAAAAGATTTAAAAGTAACAGGCAAATCATCTTCCGTTTCCTGATACGTTCCTGATATGTTGATTTTTTCGATATTCTCTTTCTCATCATTATACCTGTATTGATATATAAATCCGATTGTTATGTAACCAATTGTAATTAAAACTATTAAAATCCTTTTTATTTTATCATATTTCATTATATCACTCCCTTTATCATGAAAAGGCAAAAAGCCCTTATATAAGGGCTTCTACTTATTGTTACTTCTGGTTATTGTAATCCGATACATCCTTATCAGGTTCATAATATTTACGTTCTGTCTGTAAATTCGTGTATGGATTAGCACTTCCGTTGTTGCTCAAAGGATCTGAACCTGAAGTTGCATATGGATTGTTTAAATCAATATCATTATACGGCACATAATTATTACGTTTGGTCATCTTAATTTTGTATGTACATGAGCCTGCTATAAATCCCATAATATAACATATAAAAAGTCCTAACATCATAATAACCGCAGGACCTGCTTTACCTGTTCCGCTTAAATTAAACTTAAGTACGGCAAGGCAATATACGATGAATACAATCATAGGTATTGTGGAAATAAGTATAAAAATAACAGTAAGTACCACAAGAGCTGATGTATTCTTCTTAACGTTATTTCTGATAATATTGATTATCATTGTTACTGCCGCAAGGGTCATTCCCAAAGGATATGTAATATATCCTAATAAAAGAAGCGAACTCATCCCATTCCAGTCAAATATGAGGCTGAACATATCAGTTTGCACATATGCGTAAATACCCTGGCCTGCCGATATTCCCATAAGCACCGCTACAACTGCCGCTGCCACAACCGCGACGTAATGAAGGTTGGCAAGAAAAGCCACACCCAGCAATACAAATGCTGCAATAAGAACGATATTTTTTACAAATGAAGCATCAGTAATATTGATTTCACTGACTCCTCCAAGTGCATACATACCGATATAAAATACCGCTACAAGCAAAAAACTTATGCCTGCAATCTTTTCTGATTTTTTCATTCCTTTTTCTCCTAAAAAAATTTTTGTAATGATTGTACCATTTATATACATTTTTTTCAATATTTAGACACAAAAAAAGTCAGACAAATGTCTGACTTAAAATGCAGGTGGCGGGACTTGAACCCGCATGTTGTTGCCAACGGCAGATTTTGAGTCTGCTGCGTCTGCCATTCCGCCACACCTGCGAACTTCTATATATTATCATAGGATTTTAATAAAAGCAACTGTTTTTTATCAGTATACTATGCACTGTGAAAGGCACCATTCATACAAATGATGCCTTATAAAAACTGTGGTAATATTTAAGTACTATTTCCATAAATCATTATGTTTCAAATTAAGATATTCATCATAAGCCTTTTCAAGAATCTGGCGTTCGTTGGAGAACTTAAGTAAGTGATATGCTTCATGAAACTTATAATATCCCGAATCCTCAAAATATTCCTCACGCTGGGGTCTGCTGGAATAATTCTGTGACATCATAAGATACCAATGCACATCTTTACATATTACGTCACCCGGAACATTAAATGTATACTGGCTCTTGCCAATGTACTTCATAATCCTGCCCTTAACACTGGATTCCTCTTTCACTTCGCGAAGTGCCGTTTCCTCATGGCTCTCGCCTGCTTCCACCGTCCCCTTGGGAAGCACCCATCCTTCGTACTTATTCTTATAATTCTTATATAGAAGAAGAATCTTTCCTCTATAAATTACCACACCGCCACAACTCGTTGCTTCTGTCATTGCAATTTCTCCTAACTGGTGTGTCTAAACAACCTATTGACAGTATACAACTTTTTATGACATTTATCAATCATTTATTGCTGTAATAATAGTCGTATATCTGTTTTGTAACTTCTGCAGCAGTTGTATTTCTCTGCGGTCCGCCTTCCACTACTGCTACAACGGCTATTTCAGGGTTATCGGCAGGTGAAAAGCTTGCATAAAGCGAGTGTTCATATCCTTCCGTTCCATATTGGGCAGAGCCTGATTTAGCTGCAAGTGTGTATTCCACACCTCCGAAAAGCCATGAAAAGCTGTCCTTTACAACCTGCTCCATACCTTTTTTTAAAAGTGAAGCTTCTTTTTCCGTAATCAATGTGTCATATTTTTCTTCTTTGAACTTCTTGACAGTCATACCGTTGGTACTTTCAACAGAAGACACAAGGTATGGTTTCATCAAAGTTCCGTTATTGGCAATAGTGCATGTAATAAGTGCAAGATGAAACGGTGTTATAACTGTTTTTCCCTGTCCGAAAGACGTCTGGGCAATATCCCATTCTGACGATTCCCCGTTAAGGACAAATCTGCTCTTATTATATTCAAGGTTAGTCGGCAGTTCTTTATTGAACAACATTTTTTCGGCAGTTTTTTTATATCTGTCGAGGTCAAGCGAAAGTCCGATATTGATAAAAGAACAATTACATGAAACTGCAAGTGAAGAAAACAGATCTACATCGCCATGTGCAGTTGTCCTTACACAGTTAATTGTGTTGTTTCCCAATTCGTAAGTACCGTCACATATATAGTGATACTGCCCGTAATCATTTTTATGTTCCCTAAGATACTCAAGCATTGTAATAAGTTTAAATGTAGAGCCGGGAGGATAAAGTCCCTGTGTTGCCCTGTTTACAAGAACGGAATCGCTGCCTTCCCCCGTTATCTGACTCCAGTTAGCGGCAAGCGTGTTTGGTTCAAAATCAGGTTTGGAAACCATGGCAAGTATTTTTCCTGTTGACGGTTCCATAACAATAACAGCTCCTCTATTGCTTCCTAACGCATCATAACAGGCTTTCTGAAGGTCCACATTAAGAGTGGTTACAACATTGTCCCCGGTATTTCTGTTACCGGATAAGTCATTGCCAATCTGTTCAAAAAAATTCTGATTGGAATGAAGCATATAATATCCGTACAGACTTTCAAGACCATATCCGCCATTATTAAGATATCCTATTGTATGTGAAAACAGTCCCGAATAGGGATAATATCTTGTCTCATTACCATCATCATCCACATTGGTAACCGCAAGTTTCGTCTTATCATCCGATAAAATCGAACCCCTTATTGTACGACGCGAAAGCACGCCCTGTCTTTTATTGTAAGAATTATTAATAATGGACTCTGCCTGCGTCAGGTTAAAATATATAAGATATCCTGCCATTGCAATAAATGTAATGACAAATATCATGGTTGAAACAATTATGCTCTTATTATTCTTTCGATTTTCTAATTTCTTTTTCATTGATATCCTCCCTTACTTTCATACATACAGTCTGCACAATGGCAAACATAATAAGTGAACTTAAGATAGAACTTCCTCCGTAACTTACAAATGGCAATGTAACTCCCGTGGACGGAATAAATTTGGTAACTCCGCCGATTGTAAGGAAGCATTGGAAAATATACAGCACACCGATTCCCGCTGCAAGCAGTTTATTAAACATATCTTTGCATAATGTGGCATTTTTCATTATTTCAAGAAAAATACTTACACACACAAGTGCCACACATATTGCAAATATAAGGCCGAATTCCTCTGCTATTGCGGAAAATACAAAATCCTTACTGACTACAGGTATTGATGTTGGAAGTCCGCCGTAAAGTCCCATTCCGAACCATCCGCCTGTTCCAATTGCAAACAAAGACTGTGTTATCTGATATCCCTTACCATCTATATCAGCCCATGGATTAAGCCACACACTTACCCTCACCCTTATATGGGCAAAAAGGTGGTATGCAACAACGGATGCTCCTGCTCCCGCTGCAAAGCCTGTAAGCAGATATACCACTTTTCCCGAAGCAATATATATCATTATCAGATATACAATAAAAAAAATCAAAGCTGCTCCAAGATCCGTCGACAGTACAAGAATTATGACATGTGCAAAAGCAAAAATCGCAGATATAAGTATCTCTTTAAAACCTGAAGATTTTGATAACATTGATGCAACAAAAAGTACAAAAAGTATTTTTACAAATTCAGAAGGCTGGAATGTAAGGCCCGCTATGGTAAAGGAAAGGTTGGCTCCGAAGCTTGTCCTGCCAAGCACAAGTGTTATGGCAAGCAGAATAATGCCCACAATAGCGTATACATACTTAGCCTTGATAACTGCTTCTTTTTTTCTAAAAAATACAGGTATAAAGAAAAAAAGAACGCTTCCTGCCATAACGATTCCAAACTGTTTTATAGCATTGTATGGGGCCAGTCTTTCAATCATTACAAATCCTAAAGCAAGCATAAATGTCATGTTATTGGTTATGACATCAGATGATTCAGGATAAATAACCTTAAAAAGTACAGGAAAAAATATCAGGTAAATAAGTTCCAATGCAAGACATAAAAAGGTTATCAAGCTGAAATTATGATATAAAATCAGTGCATAACATACTGCAAAAATAAGCATAATAAATATTTTTTGCGCAATGACATGTCCTTTGTTCTTTTTATAAGTGGAAATGGTATTAATCCTGAAGCAAAGGTAAGTATATAAAAGCATCAGGAAAACCAATATGTATTTTGATAAATTTATGATTATATTTTCCAAATCTATTCAACTCCTCTTGTAAAATGTCCTCTTGTGAATGTATTATCCTCAGGCTTCGTTCTATTATTAAAGCATTTAAATACATCTGCAACCTCAGCGGCATTTTCCGTGGTAAAAATAATGCCATAATATTCAGGTTGTATTCTTATTCTGTCTAACTTGTCAAAAAGATATACAGGAACACTGTTATATATTATGTTATAGCAGAATTTACAGCAGTTTAATACCGGCAGCAAAGCATTCTTCCTGTCACGAAGCATTGAAAATAATGTACTTCCTTTATGACAGTTTCCGCTTGTCTTATCAATACAGTTGGCTGTTATCATAAGTGGAATCCTTCCGTATACAACAAGCTCTCCGTTATCTATATCCATCTCGGATAATTCTTTTTCATTAAGCTCAAGAGGATATGTTATTCCTGTAATTCCATAATCTTCTAAGGCACTTACGGCATAATTATTAAATGCATATATACAGTAATCAGCAATTACTTCCTTATCACATTTTGTTTTCTGGGACATATTTCTTATCATATAGCCGTCAGAATTGCTCTTGACGTTATATGTACCTCTGTCAACTCTTGGCAGCCCGATATATGACTTAACATTATTTTTTCTGCATAACTCCACGCAACGGCTGATTTCGTCTCCGGACATAACCTCGGTATCGATAACCATTCTTTGAATATTATGTTTTACGGCTTCGTCTGCCTGTTCATATGTAAGTACATGAACTGAAATGCCCTTATTACGGCTTTCTTTATGTGCTGTATAAGGTAAAAGCCTGTGGCTGTTGTTCCTTTTTGAAGCTTCAAGGTATGCATCTGTCAGTCTGTCTACGGCGGTTCTCCTGAGTTCATTAAGGCTTTTAAGAGGAATAAAAATATTATCTTCCATCCTGATATCAAGGGTATCAAGTTCAAACATAGTCTGTCCCATTTTTCTCAGTTGTTTATCAACGTCTTCTCTGGAGACAGCCCTGTTAAGTGCGGTCTCACACGTTGGTCCGTCTATTGTTATGGCTATGTTTCCAAATGATAATGACATAGTAACAGGATTGTTTTTCTTAATTGTTACAATTCCATTAATTTTTATTTTAGGATTTGCTTCGACAAAAGTTCTGTGTATATATTCTTCGTATTGTTTTTTTTCACCAAGATCCTTTGAAATCTTGGTATTATCAGCAATCATTTCCCTGCCGTTATGTCTCATATAATAACCATCGGTCTGACCGCCCCTGTCAAAAAGCATAAGAAGCCTGTTCCGGTCTTTCTTATCAACTTTATATGTTTCTTTTCCTTTGTTAAGGTACATATCCACGTATTTTCTGTAAATTGACGTTACTCCGGCAGCATACTCAGCACTTTTCATGCGTCCTTCGATTTTCAGGGAAAATACACCGGCTTCAATTATTTCCGGTAAAATATCAAGTGTGCACAAATCTTTAAGGCTTAATATTTTACTCTCTCTTCCGTTATAATTAAAATCCAGTCTGCAGGTCTGGGCACATCTTCCTCTGTTGCCGCTTCTTCCTCCTATAAAACTGCTCATCAGGCAGAGTCCCGAATAGCAGTAACATAGTGCCCCATGAACAAAGCACTCTATCTCCATTCCTGTTCTATCATGTATATCTCTGATTTCTTCAAGTCCAAGCTCCCTTGCCGGAACAATTCTTGTAACATTATATTTTCTTAAAAAATCCGCATAACCGCAGTCTGTTATAGTCATCTGCGTACTGGCATGAATCTCCATATCAGGAAATGACTCATGTATAAATTTCATTACACCGTAATCCTGGACAATAACGCCATCAAGACCGGAATTATATAAAGGCAGCAGATAATCATACAGTTCATTGTTAATCTCATTATTTTTCAAGAGAGTATTTACCGTCAG
>OGLM01000203.1_pt1 | contig 74207 bp, 61 predicted proteins | sample 1572531 | NCBI WGS metagenome assembly OGLM01 (sample SAMEA2581909, study PRJEB24529) | metagenome | biome: Human gut stool | place: China | collected 2011
GGTGGCTGAAGAAGTTACTCGAACTCGATGGGGGCGTCTTAGTGGACACGCCCGCCGTTGTACGAAATCTGCACACAAGCAAGAATATCCGTCAATGGTTAGAATCGGGAACACGTTCCCAAGAAACCGCTCACGTAAGTGGGCGGTAGTTCATCGTTTTGAGACCTTTCTAACGCACCAATCGCCGAAACTCTGTATCACTTGAACAAACACAACAAGAATTAAAACAACAGTCCACATGACGTCAGGCATATATCGATTGTGACCATAACGAATACCGATGTCGCCTAATCCGCCTCCGCCGATTGCTCCAGCCATAGCAGAGTAACCCACTAAGGTAACGATAGCGATCGTCACGCCGGCAACAATGCCGGGCATGGCTTCAGGAATAAGCACCTTGTTGATGATTTGCATGTTGGTTGCCCCCATGGATTGGGCCGCTTCAATGAGACCACGATCAACCTCACGAAGGCTTGTTTCAACCAAACGAGCGATAAAGGGAGCGACCCCAATCACGAGCGGCACTAATGTTGCTGTGGTACCAATTGTTGTTCCGACAATCAAGCGGGTGAGCGGGTAAATAGCAACCAGCAAAATAATGAAGGGGGTTGAACGCACGGCATTTACAATGACGCCCACAATGGCATTTGTAGCCAGTTTGGGCATTAAGCCGCCCTTATCGGTTACATGTAAAAGGACGCCTAACGGGATGCCAATGATGCTGCCAAGGACACCGCTTCCAATCACCATAATGACGGTTTCAATAAAACCTTCCCCTAAAAGGGCGACAATGTCTGCATTCATACTAAGGCTACCTCTTCATACTCAACTTGGTTGTCATTCAAAAACTGTAATGCAGCCCGGTAATTTTCATAGTTGGGGCTTTCGGCCAAAATCGTGAGCATACCGAAACTGGTTCCTTTCAACTCCTCAACTTGTCCCTGCAAGATATTGAAATCAATTTCAAATCGACGGGTGATGATAGACAAAACAGGCAACGTGACTTCTGAGCCTACAAAGGTCAATCGGAGAAGTTTGGCGAAGCGGCCATTATTCACGGCGGTTTCTATACGCTCGCGAACGGTGTTATAGATTCGCTGCGGCATGTCGTGAACAACGACGTCGGCAAGCATGGCGCGCGTTGTCGGGTGTTTAGGATGGCGAAATACCTCAAGTACCGTTCCGCTTTCCACAATTTCGCCTTTGTCCATGACAACCACGCGGTCGCATATCTGTTTGACTACTTCCATTTCGTGGGTAATCAGGACGATTGTGACGCCCAAGGTCTGATTAATTTTTAATAACAGATCCAATGTTGAGCGTGTTGTTTCCGGATCCAAAGCACTGGTAGCTTCGTCGGAAAGCAACACAATGGGGTCATTAGCCAGAGCTCGGGCAATGCCGACACGCTGTTTTTGACCACCGGACAATTGACGAGGATATTTGTTTTTGTGTTCAGACAAACCAACAAGGTCAATTAAATGATTAACTTTGCGGTCAATTTCTTCTTTGGGGACGTTATGCAGCTCAAGTGGCAGAGCGATGTTGTCGAATACGGTGCGAGAACTCAGCAGGTTGAAGTGCTGAAAAATCATGCCGATCTTTGAGCGAATTGTGCGCAGCTGATCAGCATTCATGTCATTGAGAGATTCACCATTGACTCGAACGCATCCTTGCGTGGGTTTATTCAGAAAATTGATTGTTCTGACAAGAGTTGATTTACCGGCACCGGAGCGGCCGATAATGCCGAAAATTTCCCCTTTATTGATGTGAAGGGTTACATCTTTGACAGCGTGAACTGTTTTGCCGTCAGGGGTACTAAAGGCTTGAGAGAGGTGGTCGATGTCAATCATCGTATTAAACCCAAGAAGAATGAAGCGCTAAGCCTAACACAGAAAAAAGGTGCAGATACAAAAAAACTCGTCCAAAGGAACGAGTTTAAGAGATGGTGCCGGTTAGAAGACTTGAACTCCCGACCTTCGCATTACGAATGCGCTGCTCTACCAACTGAGCTAAACCGGCTTCCCATTTTCAGCCTCCCGTTTTGGGAGAAGCAGAATTATGCCGTAGTTTTTTTTATTTTGCAAATGACCCAAATCTCCCTCAAAAAGGGCTAAAGGAAAGTCTAAATTTTTTTGACCAACCTTTTAACAATGAAAAGGTATTCTTCTTTTGTTACTGGCGTAATCGACAAACGGTTTCCTTTTTGTAATACCCGCATTTGAGCGAGTTCAGGATACTTGCGAAGTTCGGAAATGCCGATTAGTTCTATAGCCTCATCAGCGCGAACGTCCACACAAACCCAGCGTGGGTTTTGACGGGAAGATTTTGGATCAAAGTAAACACTGTTTTGATCAAATTGTGTTTCATCCGGATGAGCACTGCTGGCAACATGAGCTAAGCCAGCAATACCGGGGTAAGCACATGAGGAATGATAGAAAAGTACGGAATCGCCGACAGTCATCTGATCTCGCATGAAGTTGCGAGCTTGGTAATTACGAACACCGAACCAGGGCACAGTCTGCTGAGGCATTTCCAGCACACTTTCAAATGAGCACTCTGAGGGTTCGGACTTCATCAGCCAATATTTTTTCATCGGGGTAAGACAAGGCAAGAGCAAAAGAAAAGTTCCCGATAAGGGTTGCCTTGCATCCTGAGTCCGAAGAGTCAAGATTGGTCGCCTCTGAGACGGGTTTCGGGGAAGCAACACGTGCCTCCGCACAGCCGGCCCCAAGTCCAGCAACCGGTTTGGATAAGCATTGGAACAAGGAATCTTAAAGCACTATCCGCCTACCGGGAACAAGATAATTGTCGTACAGATTGACTAAAAATACAAACAAAAAAACGGCAAATCAAAAAATATTAATCTGATCTGCCGTCGGTCAAAATTACCACTGGACAAGGCCGCTAAAGTGTGTACCTAAAATGACTACGCCAAAAATAATCCGGTACCATCCAAAGGGCTTGAAATCGTTGCTGGAAACATAACGCAAAAGCCATTTAACAACGATCAATGCGCTAACAAAGGACACAACAAAACCGATGCTAAAGCCCCAGGTCATGTCCGAAGTCCAGACAAAACTATGTTCGTTGGAGACTCGTAAAAAAGTTTTCCCTAACGAGTAAACAGTGGCGCCGAAAATAGTAGGAATGGCTAAAAAGAATGAAAATTCCGTAGCGGCCTTTCTGGATAGGCCTAAGACCAAGCCACCGATAATCGTTGAGCCGGAACGGCTTGTGCCCGGAATCATAGCAATGCATTGCATACAACCGACCAGGAATGCATCTTTAATGGTCATGTCGTCCATCGTTTGGACACGAGGGGCGTATGAACGTTTTGCATGCAGGTTTTCAATCCAGAAAATGATCAAACCACCCACAACAAGAGCCGTTGCGACAGTCACCGCATTAAATAACAGCCGTTCAATCATATCGGCGAAAATGACCCCTAATACGGCAGCCGGCAAAAATGCAACAACAATATTGATTGCTAATTGTTGCTCTTTTCCGGGTTTAAACAAATGGGTGAGAATATTCCAAAGTTTGACCCGATAGAACCAGCAAACTGCAAAAATAGCGCCGGCTTGAATGGCGATACTGAAAGTGTTGACTTCAGGGCCATCGAAATTGAGCAAGTCTCCGGCAATGATTAAGTGGCCAGTGGAAGAAATGGGCAGAAATTCTGTCAAGCCTTCCACGATACCAAGAATGAACGCTTTGATTTGATAAATGAGATCCATACTTAAACCGATTATTTCCGTTTAAAAACAAGGTCCCAAACACCATGGCCCAAACGTTCACCGCGAGCGTGGAATTTTGTCATCGGTCGCTCGGTGATGGGATTGGCCATAACGGGGGAGTACCCATCGTACAGATTGCTTAAAAGAGGCTCATTTTGTAAAACCTCCAGCATTTGCTCGGCGTAGTTTTCCCAGTCTGTCGCGCAGTGAATATATCCACCCGGTTTAATTCGTTGGACAAGTTCGTGGATAAACGGTTGTGCGACGAGACGACGCTTATGATGTCTGGCTTTTCTCCACGGATCAGGGAAGTAAATATGAACGCCCTGAAGACTGTCAAGAGCAATCATGTCTTTGACGACTTCAACTGCGTCATGTTGAATAATTCTTACGTTAGTGAGGGCCATTTCATCGAGCCGCTTAGCCAACGCACCGACTCCGGCGGAAAAAACTTCACAACCTAAAAAATTAACTTCCGGGTGCATCTGCGCAATAAGGGCCGTTGTCTCTCCCATACCGCAGCCAATCTCTAACACCCATGGTGCCTCGCGTCCGAAAAGTTCTGTCGGATTAATGAGTTTTTGTTCATATTCAACCGCGTATCGGGGAAGCAACTCTTCGAGTGCGCGCTTTTGAGCTTGGCTGATATGGCCGCGGCGCAGGGTAAAACTGCGGATATGTTTTTTCTTGAACGCCTCAATTTCTTCGGCGCTCAGGACTCTTCTTTCGGTCATACTAGAAAAAAACGGACTCTTGGGTCCGTTGCAATAAGAAAATTGGAGCGGATGAGGGGAATCGAACCCCCGTCATAGGCTTGGGAAGCCTCTGCTCTACCATTGAGCTACATCCGCAAAAACAGGCTTGCTATTTTACTGAAATTTCAGAAAAAATGGCGATAAATCACTAAAACGGCCTATGTCTATATAATCGCAAGGCTTTTTTCATTTTAGGATCAATATGAAGCAATTTATTTCTGATTTCCAGGCGTTTATCAGCCGTGGCAATGTTGTTGATATGGCTGTCGGTGTGATCGTCGGCGCGGCATTTACGGCTATTGTGAATTCTTTGGTTAAAGATGTGATCAATCCCATTCTCGGCGTTTTAATCGGTTCACAAGATTTCTCGAATTTTTTCTTTGTGCTTTCCATGCCGGAAAATTACACCGGCCCCATGTCCTATGACGCATTAACGAAGGCCGGTGCCGCCGTTTTTGGTTACGGTGCTTTTTTCACCGCCGTCTTTCATTTCCTCTTGATGGCTTTGGTGGTTTTCTGTTTAGTTCGTGTTGTCAATAAAGTTCGTACGGCTGCTGAGGCTAAGTTAATGGCTAAGAAAAAGGAAGAGGAGCAAGCCGCTAAGGCCGCTCCTGCTCCTATTCCAGCTGATATTGTTCTGTTACAGGAAATCCGTGATTTGCTCAAACAGCAGTCTGAAAAATAAGAAAAAAGGGGCGAGTCGCCCCTTTAGTGATCACATTGTTAGTGATTAGTAGTTTTCGGCTCGTACTTCAAAATAGCTTTGAGCATAGCCGCAAACCGGGCAAGCCTCAGGAGCCTTAACGCCCATTACAAGGTGACCGCAAATGCGGCATTCCCACATTGCCTGACCGGCCTTTTCAAAAACTTGCTTCATCTCAACGTTTTTGAGAAGTTTGCGATAGCGTTCTTCATGGGCCTTTTCAATAGCGGCAACAGCGCGGAACTTAGCAGCTAATTCGCTAAAGCCTTCTTCCTCTGCGTCTTTTGCGAAGCCGTCGTACATATCGGTCCATTCGTAATTTTCACCTTCTGCAGCAGCGCCGAGATTCTTGGCCGTATCTTGAATCCAACCCAAGGCATCGCACCACAAGCGGGCATGTTCTTGTTCATTACGAGCCGTTTGCAAGAAGATAGCGGCGATTTGTTCATAGCCTTCGCGTTTAGCTACTTCAGCAAAGTAGGTGTACTTGTTACGAGCTTGTGACTCACCAGCAAAAGCGGTCATCAAATTCATTTCAGTCTTGGTGCCAGCCAATTGTCCGCAGGCTTTTTTGGATTCTTCGACAGGTTCGAAAAATTCAATTCCCTTCTTGCAGATAGGGCAAATGTAATCAGCGGGCAATTCACCTTCGCATTCGTGGATATAACCGCATACTTTGCAACGGTATTTCATTTTCTTTTCTCCTAAAGATGCACTACGGTCCGTGTAGTGCGTGTGTAAAAGTTTTTCGGCCAATTCCGATAATGGATGACCATAAAATTGTTCGTAGATACGCTTGATTTCTTCGTTTTCGTAGCTTGTACGGTGTGCCCTGTCAAAGCTGCTGTCACGAGCGTACAAAGCATCGATTCGCTGCTGACGAGTGAGGTCTTCTTGTCCCCAATTTAATTTGGGCTGACCGCCGCCCGAGATACAACCACCAGGGCAGGTCATCACTTCGATGAAGTGATAAGTTTTCTCACCCTTATTGATTTGATCGATAAGTTTTCCGGCGTTGGCGGTACCGTAAACTACGGCTACGTTTAGAGTCAAGTCAGCAATCCGAACACAGGCTTCTTTTACGTCTGTCAAACCTCTGACTGGTTGAAGATCATAGAATTCAGCAGGGGCCGCGTGGCCCGTCACCAGAAAGTGTGCAGTACGTAAGGCCGCTTCCATGACTCCACCGGTGTTTCCAAAAATAACGCCTGCACCGGACCCTTCTCCCATTAAGCGGTCATAGTGGGAAGGAGTGATGTCATCAAAACCAATTCCCTTAGATTGAGCCCACTCGGCTAACTCTGTTGTTGTAATAACGAAATCTGTGTCACGGATGGATTCATCTGCGTGATAGCGGCCGCTGCTATTGAACTCCTCGCGTCGGACTTCAAACTTTTTAGCAGTACAGGGAGCTAAAGCAACGTGGACGATTTTTTTGGCATCCAGTGCATTTTCACGAGCAAAATAGGTTTTAACCGTGGCCCCTTGCATACCAATCGGACTTTTTGCGCTGGAAATATTGGCAATTATTTCCGGGTGGAACGTTTCGGCATATTTAACCCAGGCGGGACAACAACTCGTAAATTGCGGCAGGGGAGCACTCTTTTTCGTGATTCTTTGCACTAATTCAGAAGCCTCTTCCATGATCGTGAGGTCTGCAGCAAAGTTGGTATCAAGCACATAGTCAGCGCCGAGTTGACGCAAAAGGCCCACCATTTTTTCTTCTTCAAAGCGACCTGCCTCAAGGCCGAAAGCTTCTGCAAGAGCCACGCGGACAGCAGGAGAAGTGGAAATGACGACAATACGTTCCGGATCATCAATAGCTTCTTGTACTTGAGAATACTCATTGCGACCTAAAAGGCTTCCGGTAGGACAGACATTGATGCACTGGCCACAGTGAATACAGATGGCTTTATCGCCGGTTTTTGTTAAATCGTAATGACCGTGTACGCCGATATAGTCTTCGCATACTTGGCGGCACATGGAACAATTAACACATAAAGACTCATTACGAATCAATGCGGGATTATCCGGTTCGACAGCGACACGAACATCCAATGATTCATGCTTAGACATAGAATCTCCCAAACTCAAGATAGGCCAATGGGTGTAAAGGGGTTTGCTGTGAGTATAAGAATGCTGTCAACAAAAAACAATTCAAGTTGTCCGATTGAGCAATAGTTTTTATCTATGAAAAAGGCGTTTTTGATAGATAAAAACAATCAAAAACGCCTTCAGAAGAGATCATTTGTCTTTCAAGGAATGATTCTCTTTTTCCTCTTTTTTATCATCGTGTTCGTATGGACTGTTCCAAAACTTTGTGTCAGGGTTTTCTCTGCACCAACTGACAAAACCATAGATGATAATAAGAGGCAAAAGTATCCAGTTGAGCAGGAAATCCAACCAATCCATGAAAATCTCTTAACGATGGTAAGAGGTGACTAAGTCCACTTCCTCTTTTGCGCCTAAGAAAACAGCAACGCGCTGGTGCAGTCCTTCCGGAGTGATATCCAAAATATCCTCTTTCCCGTTGGTGGAGCGACCGCCGGCTTGTTCCACCAACCAACTCATCGGGTTGGCTTCATACATCAGACGCAATTTCCCAGGTTTAGAAGGATCGCGGTCATCGCGCGGGTACATGAAAATACCGCCTCGATTGAGGATGCGGTGAACCTCAGCAACCATTGCGGCAACCCATCGCATGTTGAAGTCTTTGCCACGCGGTCCGGTTGTGCCTGCCAGTAACTCGGTGATGTAGCGTTGCACAGGAGCTTCCCAATGACGCATATTGGAGCAGTTGATGGCAAACTCTTTGGCTTGCGGAGCAATTTCAAGTTTTTCGATGGTTTGGTAGAAATTACCGGTACCTAAATCGAGAGTGAAAAGCGTTGTTCCAAAACCGAGAGTAAAGACCAATTGGGTTTGCGGACCGTAAATGACGTAACCTGCGGCCAGTTGTTTTCTTCCGGGTTGCAGGAACTCTTCATCTTTGACGTCACGGTGAGGTGTGCCTGCCGGAAGGATAGAAAAGATGGTGCCAATTGAGACGTTAATGTCGATATTGCTCGAACCATCGAGCGGATCAAAGAGCACCAGATAAGGTCCAACATCACAATTTGCTGGTACTTGAAGCGCATGATCCATTTCTTCGCTGGCCACACCACTGACAAAACCGCTCTCAGTGCAGGCTCGACACATGATGTCGTTGGCAATAATGTCGAGTTTTTTCTGCGTTTCACCTTGAACATTTTCGCTGCCGGCTGAACCCAACACGCCGGCCAATGCCCCTTGGCTGACTTTAAAGCTGATTTCTTTGCAAGTACAAGCCAAGTGATTGATCAAAGCAGTCAACCGAGGATCAACTCCATGATGCGTTTCCAAATCATGGAGGTAGAGGTCTAAAGTTTTTGCCATCTTAAAAATCCTTCTCAAAATTAATGGGTTGCATTATTGAGCGCTTTGCCAACGACCTCTTTGAGATCAGAAGACAAATTGGGTTGCGAATAAACATATTTGAGCGCACTGAACATCAGCTTAGAGCATTCCGGGGTGTATCGGCGCCAATTGTCTAGGCAGCGGGCTAAGCGACTCGAAACTTGTGGATTAATTCTGTCGAGTTTAAGTACTTGCTCAACCCAGAGTTTGTACCCGGCGCCATCCGGTCTATGGAACTCTGCCAGATTGTTTTGGCAGAATGCCAACACGAGCGAATAGACGTTGTTGGGGTTGTGTACGTTGTAGCCGGGATAACGCTCAATCAGATTTTGGACTACGTCAACGATTGGGCATTCGTCCATCGGAACAGTAGCGGTTGCTTGAAGCGTGAACCATTTATTAATCAATAACGGCTCTTTGCGCCATTCAGCTTCTGCCGCTTCCAATAGGGTAAATTTCGTTGGCGATGCGCTGTTTACGATAATTCTTAATGCATCCAGACGCTCGGTCAGGTTTTTGCTGGTTTCAAAAATTTGACGAGCCCGCAACAGCGACTTGGCATTGCCGCCTGCCAACAGTAATTCAAAGCAGAAAGCACGCATGGCCCGCTTCCCAGCCTCAGCAGCGCTCGGCGAGTAAACGGGATTGGGTGCATTGTCATCAAAGACACGCATGATAACGTGTGAGAACTGTCTTCCAAGTTGTTCTCTCAGTGAACGAATAGCGGCACGAATCGCAATCGGGTTAATCATCGGCTGGGATTCGGCAATACGGGTTTCGCTGGGTAGTGTCAGCGCAATGGCTTTAAATGCCGGCGAAACGCTCTTGTCGGTCAACATGGATTCAAAGGCGTTTCTGTAGTGCGGATTGATGACCATACGCGTGCCGCGTTCAAAGTCAGCCACCATTTCGTTGATGCAAAGAAGCGATAGTTCCTCCATCGCTTGCGCGCGATTAAAGGCATCGTTGTCACATTGACTTAAAAAGACAAGCTCTTCGGGTGTGTAGTTGTAATCAACGATGATCGGAGCAGAGAAATTTCGAGCTAAAGAGGGGATGGGTTGTTCTTTAACGCCAACAAATACCCAAGTATGCTCTTCATCGGTTAGTTCTAATACGCGAGAAGTCCCCTTGGCGGTTGTTTCTTCTTGCAACTGCAATGCGATAGGCGTGCCCTTGCTGTTGAATAAAGCAATATCAAAAGGTATAAAGAAAGGTTCCTTCTTGTCCTGTCCCGGAGAAGGCGGACAAAATTGAGTCAATGTAACGGCATAGGTTGCGCTTTGAGCATCCCAGTGTGTGCGAACGCGTACATGGGGGGTTCCGGCTTGCGAATACCAACGCTTAAATTGATTCAAATTGCGCATATTGGCTTCAGCCATTGCATTAAGAAAATCTTCGCAGGTGGCGCAGCTGCCGTCGTGCTCTCTGATATAGAGATCTAGTCCTCTCTTGAATCCGTCCTTGCCTAAAAGTGTCTGAAGCATGCGGATAACTTCAGCACCTTTTTCGTATACCGTGGTGGTATAGAAATTGTTGATTTCTTCATAAGATTCCGGACGAATCGGATGGGCCATGGGGCCGGCGTCTTCCGGGAATTGTCTGTCGCGCAGATAACGAACATCTTCAATGCGTTTGACTGCTCGGGCGGTGGAATCCCCCAGCATATCAGCTGCGAATTCCTGTTCACGGAAAACCGTTAAGCCTTCCTTTAAAGTGAGTTGGAACCAATCGCGACAAGTGACACGGTCACCCGTCCAATTGTGGAAATATTCGTGTCCGATAACACTTTCAATCCGAGCAAAATCACGGTCCGTTGCTACCTGCGGTGTTGCCAACACACAGCGAGAATTAAAAATGTTCAGTCCCTTATTTTCCATGGCGCCCATGGTGAAGTCATCGGTGGCGACAATCATGAAGCGTTCCAAATCAAGCTCAAGGCCAAACCGTTCTTCATCCCAAGCAATCGCGCGCTTTAAACTTTCTAAAGCGAATTCCGTTTTATCCAAATTGCGGGGTTCAACCCAAATCTGTAAAAGTGCCTTTTTTCCGTTTTTCAGTTGGAATTTTTCTTCGCGGCATTTCAAATTGCCGGCCACTAGTGCAAAGAGGTAGCTGGGTTTGGGAAACGGATCTTCCCAACAGGTGTAGTGCCAATTACCGTCCAATTCACCTTCTTCAATCAAATTACCGTTAGAAAGCAAAACAGGACAGACTGATTTCGGAGCATTGATTCTGACAGTGAATTTGGCTGAAACATCTGGTCTGTCAGGGTAGTAGGTTATCCGACGGAAACCTTCTGCCTCACACTGTGTCATAAAGTTCCCGTTTGACAGGTACAACCCCATCAACGAAGAATTAGCTTGAGGATTAATAACATTTTCGATTTCAAGCTTAATATTTTCGGTAATACCGCGAAGCACAATGTCTCCGGTGGGTAATATCGTGTATTCGGATCTGTCCAATTCACGACCGTCAATGGCGATGCGAATTAAATCTAAATCTCGTCCATTCAGTACCAGATCATTATTGATTCGATCTTCATTGGGGCGAATCATCAAAGTACTGTGGACATGTGTTTGCTGAGGGTGAAGGTCAAACTCTAGATAAACTGAATCAACCCAGTGTGTGGGGGGAATGTAATCTTTGCGGAAAACGGTAGCCGACGCCATGCTTAAAACCTCTGAAAATCAGGACGTTTCTTGAGTACTTCAACCCAAACATTGTAAGCATTTAACAGAGATTTTTCTGCTTTCCGGTGACTTATTTTTTAACAAGAAGCGAACGCTCTGTCTAACCGAATGTGCCTAAGAACATATCCTCAGGGTTATTGAACGAATTTAGAGGAAAGTGAGTAGATTTAAGAAAATCATTGACTTTTTCTTTTGCTTATCTTCATAAAATAAAGAGCTCCTTTCTCTTTTGATGTTTGGATAGAGGAAAGCGAAATGGAGCTTCTAAACACCTGTGTTCACGATATCAATCGTTATCTCTGGGGCGTGTTTTTCCTAATTCCGTTGTTGTGCGGGACAGGCATTTTTTACACGATCCGCCTTCGTTTTGTTCAAGTTCGTTACTTCGGTTGGGCTGCGCGCTATCTGTTCGGTGGTGCTTCACTTTTTGGAAAAAAGGCGGATCAATCCGGCATGAGTTCCTTTCAAGCGTTGGCAACCGCGGTTGCCGCACAGGTTGGAACCGGAAATGTAGCCGGAACCGCTACAGCTATTGTTTCCGGTGGACCTGGCGCACTTTTTTGGTTGTGGTTGGCAGCTTTTTTCGGGATGGCCACTATTTTTGCAGAGGCTGTTTTAGCACTGACATTCCGTACTCGTGATGCTTCAGGCCATATTGTCGGTGGACCGGCTTATTACATCACATTGGGTATGGGGAAAAAGTATCGCTTCCTTTCTTACTTTTTTGCCGTAGCCATCATTATTGCTTTGGGCTGTATCGGCAATATGGTTCAGTCAAACTCCATATCGTTGGCAATGCAATCTGCTTTCGATATCCCACTTTGGGTTTCCGGAGTGGCAACGGCTGTGTTGGCCGGTTCTGTGTTTTTCGGAGGAATCGGTCGTCTAGCCTCTGTTACGGAAAAACTGGTTCCTCTGATGGCAGCCACGTATTTGATCGGTGGCTCTTTTGTCATTCTTTGTCATTGGGATCAAATACTGCCTGCGTTTGAATTAATTTTTACTGCGGCTTTTAATCCTCAAGCCGTTGGTGGCGGAGCGCTGGGTTTCACGGTGGCAAAAGCCATGCAGTTTGGGGTGGCCCGTGGTCTTTTTTCTAATGAAGCCGGTATGGGATCAACACCCCACGCTCACGCTATCGCCAAAGTAGAGCATCCAGCAGAGCAAGGACTAGTGGCTATCTTCGGAGTCTTTGCAACGGTTCTGATTGTTACTTTTACGGGCATTGTCATTTTGGTGACCGGTGTGTTGGATTATCAAAGCACGGGTATTGAGCTAACGCAGAGAGCCTACGATGTCGGTTTGGGAGATTATGGCAGAGCGTTTGTCGCCATCTGTTTATTCTTTTTTGCTTACTCAACCATTATCGGATGGTACTTTTTTGGCTCACAAAATGTTCGATTCCTATTTGGCCCTAAGGGCTTGTTTCCCTATCGATTGATTGTCTGTTTATTTATCGGGTTCGGAGCTGTTTTAAAGGTAGATCTGGTTTGGGCATTGGCAGACCTTTTCAACGGTTTGATGGTCATCCCTAACTTGATTGCTCTGTTGTGCTTGCACAAAGTTGTTGTTCGGTGTTTGGAAGACTTCGAACAAAAATTGCAGCAACAGCCGAGTAAATAAAAAAGGCCCAAACGAATCAAATTGAAAACGTTTGGGCCTAAAAGCATTAAGTAATGCGTGCTTTAAGCTCTCTTAGCCAATTCGATCGCTTTACCGATGTAGGTGGCAGGCGTCAACTGCATCAAGCGTTCCTTGGCTTCTGCAGGAATATCCAATTGAGAAACGAATTCATGGATAGTTTCCGGTGTAATACCCTTGCCTCGGGTAAGAGCCTTTAATTGTTCGTAGGGGTGCGGTACACCGTAGCGGCGCATCACGGTTTGAATGGCCTCAGCGAGCACTTCCCAAGCATGGTCCAAGTCTTCTGCTAGACGATGTTCATTGAGTTGCAGTTTGCCCAAACCGCGGGTCAAGGCGTTGTAGCCCACAAAGCAATAACCGAATGCAACCCCTAAATTGCGAAGAACCGTGGAATCCGTTAAGTCGCGCTGCCAACGGGAAATCGGTAATTTTTGTGCAAGGTGTGTCAAAAGGGCATTGGCAATCCCAAGGTTGCCTTCAGAGTTTTCGAAGTCAATGGGATTGACCTTGTGAGGCATCGTTGAAGAACCGACTTCACCTTCTTTGAGTTTTTGCTTATAAAAGCCCAAGGAGATGTAACCCCAGACGTCGCGATCCAAATCGAGCAAAATCGTATTGGCACGAACGATGGCATCAAAAAGTTGAGCCATGTAGTCATGGGGTTCAATTTGGATGGTATGCGTATTAAACGTTAACCCCAAGCGTTCTTCAACAACCTTCTTGGCAAACGCTTCCCAATCTTTTTCCGGATAAGCGATGGTATGGGCGTTGTAGTTACCGACAGCACCGTTCATTTTTGCAAGAATAGTCACCGCTTCAATGGATTCGATTGCGCGTTTTAAGCGCATGGCCACGTTGGCCCATTCTTTGCCAACAGTCGTCGGAGAGGCTGTTTGGCCGTGGGTGCGAGAAAGCATGGGAACTTCTGCCCAACGGTGGGCATTTTCAGCCAACGTTTGATGAATTGAACGCAAGAAAGTCACCAATTCCTTGCGGCCCTCGGTGAGCATCAAAGCGTGCGACGTATTGTTTATGTCTTCACTGGTACAGCCAAAGTGCACGAATTCACTGGCTCGGGCCAATTCTTCATCGTGGGAAACTTGTTCCTTAATCCAGTACTCAACCGCTTTCACATCGTGGTTGGTGGTTTTTTCAATATCCTTGATTTCTTGGCAGGACTGAACGGTGAAATTTTCCACAAGTCCGCGCAGGTAGGCCTTACCGTGGTCAGACAGGTGATTGAGTTCAGGCAGGCCGGCTTCAGACAGCGCAATCAGCCATTCCACTTCAACGCGGACACGGGCTCGCATAAAAGCAGATTCAGAGAAAATATCCCTTAACGATTCAGTTTGGCGCGCATAGCGGCCATCGAGCGGGGAAAGAGCAGTCAAAGCGGAGAGTTCCATTTGTAACGTCCTGAAAAAATGTAAAAAACACAACGGCATCATTGTATCAAATGCGCGACAGGGGTTATTTTGTGACGAGAATTGTTCTTAGAGTCAGCTTTTTGCGCCTAAAGATTACAAAATGATTAATGTACATAACAAAATCACACAGTTACCAAAGGATTGTTGCGAGTGACTCACGTACACTGCAATTGCAAGCAAAGCTAAAGTCTTACATCCCCCGGCAAAGCGAAGATTAGGCGGGGGATCTTTTTCAGATAGCGGAGAACAATATGACAAGAAAACCACTCATCATCGCTGCCGTTTTATCAGTCGGTTTAATCCCATTGAGTAGTTTTGCCTGGCACGGCGTTCCGTGTTGGGATGAACAACCCGGTCCGGGATGGCATCATCGTTATGACGGTCCCCATTGTGGTTATTGGGCGGACGCCCCTCGAAGAGGTCCGCATCACAGAGCTCCGGCGCGTTTACTCGAGCAACGGGGTGTTCATACTTTTGGTATGGATCGTGAGGAAGCCCTCGATTTTATTAATGAAGTGGGAGCCGTGTTGGGAGTGTCTGCGACTCAGCAAAAAGCCTGGCAGCAGATGCAAAAAGCTTACGGGGATTTAGCGCAGGTTCGTCTTAGTCATCGTGCCGCTATTGAACCCGGTATGACCCGGCAGGCCCGGCTCGAAGCTCGAAGCGCCTTCATGAATGAACATGCGAAAGCTTTCGATGCTTATGTGAAAGCCAGAGCAGAATTGCAAAAAGTGATGGGTGAGGAAAAGATGGTCGAATTTGACCACATTGTTAACACCGGTAGTCTCTTGGAGCCGCCCGCTCCACCCAAGGCTCCTCGCCCTGCTAAGGCGCCACGTCCATGATCGTTTAACCTGCCCGGGATTTTCCCGGGTATTTTTTTGTTTGTTAAGACAAAAAAATAGTTTCAAAGAAATCAAATTGTTGTATTCAGATAGCGTCAGACTTTGAAGTAGTCACTTTTTTTTGGTATTTTTTGTCCTTCTGAGCAAAATTACTCATTTGCGACCGTATAGCCTGATTCAATCGGTCGTATACTCAGGGTAAGGCACTCATTTGATTGAGAATTTCGTTTTTTTATTTTTGTTGATATACAGATTGGGCTAGTGATATGTTTGATCAATTTACGACAGATCCCTACAGTTTTGATGAAGTTACCTCTTCGCCGATTACTCCGGTTACGCCTTCTCAAGACGTTTTGCGTTTAGGTCGTTTGTTGCCTCGTTCTATTTATCTGGGTTGCGCCAGTTGGAATTTTCCGGGTTGGAAAGGGATTGTTTGGGGCGAAACAAGTGGAGTGGAAGATTTAACCAAACGAGGTTTAACCGCCTACTGTAAGCATCCGGTGTTAAGAGCGGTTGGTATTGATTGGTCGTTTTTCGGAACACTCAATGAAATGTCTTATGCAGCAATGGCCAATCAAGTAGATGAGAATTTCCGTTTTTTGATCAAAGCCCCTCAAAGCGTAACCGATGCCGTCAAGCGTGATCCTAAGGGACGGTTCCGTTCTCTCAATCAAGACTTCCTTGATTTGCACGCAGCTATGCACGAATTTGTGTACCCTGTCATCAATGGATTGGGAGAAAATGCAGGCCCCTTGGTTTTCCAACTGTCTCCTATTCCCAGACCTTTGTTGCCCACCCAGGCAGAGTGCTACAGCTACATTGATCGAATCGCCCAGTTCTTTGCAGATCTACCGAAAGAAGTTGAGGGTGAACAACCCATTTATGCCGTTGAAGTCCGTACACTTTCCATTTATACAAAACGCCTTTTAAACGCCTTGCGTCCAAGCGGAGTGCGTCTGGTTGTGGGTGTGCATCCTTCAATGCCGGATGTCATTCGCCAAACAGCAGCTCTGCGTTACTACGAAGACCCGGATGCTCAAGGAGAGGATTGGAAAATGAAGGGACCGCTAGTTGTTCGTTGGTCCTTGAATCCGATTCAGCGTCACGGTGTGGCAAAAATGACCTACGCCCCCTTCAATAAGATTGTGCATCCTGATCCTGCCACGCGTTCTGGAATTGTTCATTTGTTGGATATCGCACAGAAGTCCAATCAGAAGAGTTTTGTGATTACCAACAACAAGGCTGAAGGTTGCGCGCCGTTGACGATGATCGAAATTGCTCGAGATGTGGTCAATAAGCTTTCAAGTGAAAAAGACGCTCAATTAGATCCCAGAACCTTGTGAAGATCATCGATATCACTCCATTATTGACGACAGCATCGCCCGTTTATCCGGGCGATGCGCCTTTGTCACTTGAATTTTCACTATCCGAAAAACTTTGTGTCGGCACCTTTACAATGAGTGCTCATTTGGGTGCTCATGTGGATGCTCCAAAGCATTTGAATCGGGATGGAGATGTTTCAACGATTCCTCCTGATACGCTCATTGGACCGTGCCAAGTTATTGAAATCACAACTTCGGGTGAAATCACTGCCGATCAACTTACTGATATTCACAGCAGCCGTGTTTTGATAAAAACAGGATTTAGAATGCCTGCGCAGTGGTCGAATTCATTTGCTTTTTTAAGTGCAGAGGCAATTTCCCGTTTGTTGGATCAGGGGGTAAGGGTTATTGGTATTGATACACCCAGTATTGATTGCGCTGGCGATGAGAAACTAGCATCCCATGTTTTAGCTATTGACGGCGGAGCCATCATCTTGGAGAATCTGGAGCTGTCGGCGGTTCGAGCTGGAGACTATGAATTGATTGCTTTGCCTTTGAAAATTAAAGGATTGGAAGCCAGCCCCGTTCGAGCTGTGTTGATCGAAAAAGAGGAGAGTTGAAATGGGGAAAGTTTTTAAGAAAAGCTGCATGATCCGCTTTGCCCATTGTGATCCGGCAGGAATTGTTTTTCATCCGAACTTTTTTGTATTGTTTAACGGCTTGACAGAAGATTGGTTTCGCGAAGGGATGCAATTGCCCTGGGAAGATATGTCAACAAAAAATGTTCTGATTCCGGTCGTTTCGGTGCAATCGGACTTTTTTAAACCGTTTCATATTGGTGATGTTGGTGAACTTCGTTTATGGGTTAGTCACATTGGCAACAGTTCTTTTACTGTAGAAATCGAGTTTTATAAAGGTGATGCTCTGCATGTGAAGTGTCGTGAAGTGATGGTTTGTATCGATTCCGAAAATCGAAAGTCCACGCCAATTCCATCTACCCTTCGCGAGAAGATGCAGGAATTTCTAATCGAACCTTAATTGATTCCTAATTCTTCAAAAGGCGTGGGTTGCCCCCAAAGTCGGCAAGCCACGCTTTTTCTTTGCTCATTGAGCTTACTGACATAAAAGCGTTCATGCCCCGTTCCCTGAGTATTTAGACGGCCGATTTTTCTCAAGCACTCTTTTAAATGCAGTGAGACGGCTAGGCTCGGTTCATAAATTTGAACGTCGGGGCCAACAATTTTTCGAATGCTTGTCAATAAAAATGGGTAATGAGTACAGCCTAAAACCAAGGAGTCGATATGTTCATGAATCATTGGCTCGAGGTAGCGTTGTAAGAGACCCATGGTACTTTCGGAGTCAAATTCTCCGGCTTCCACACAATCCATCAGACCGGGACAGCCGCAGGAAAATATGCTCGCGTTTTGACCAAAACGTTCTACGAGATTTTTATAGCGAGCCGACCGAGCCGTTCTTGTTGTGGAAATCATCCCGATGCGTTTGTTCTGAGAAGATAGGACTGCTGGCTTAATGGCTGGTTCCACTCCGATAATCACAGCTTCAGGGCGTTCTTTTCTGAGCGTGTCAATGGCTTCTGCCGTGGCGGTATTACAGGCGATAACCAACGCCTTGACATGCTTTTGGTTAAATAAAAAATCAGCAATTTTTTGGGCCCGCTCTACGATGAAGTCGTGGGAGCGATCACCATAGGGAGCGAAGCCACAGTCGGCTACATAGATAAAATTTTCATGCGGCAATGTCTGTCGGGCTGTCTTTAAAATGGACAGACCTCCCCAGCCGGAATCAAAAAAACCGACTGCATACTCTTCTGTCATAGGGTTGTTCCCTCCGTCTTTTTCCGTTTATTGGGACGCCAGGCACTGACTAACACGGCAAGAACGATGAGTATAGCTCCGGTAATTTCGGTGACACCGAAATATTCCCCGGCTAACCAACCGATAATGCCAGCGAAAACGGGTTCTAGGGCATAAATTAAGGTTGCACTAAGTGCTGAGACGTATTTTAGAGCCCAACCAATTCCGAATTGGACAAAACTGACGATCGCTGCCAACGCCGTTATGCAAATAAGTAAGCCAGAACACCATTGTGTAGGTCGGATCGGTTCGTGCCACAACAGTGTTGCTGAGGCAAGGGCGGCAACCGTGATGAGCTGTGTAAAGCTGAGTTGAAGCGGACGGCATCCCTTGGCAAAGTAGCTGATTGAGAGAATCTCAGCCGCACAGATCAGAGCGCTTAAAACCGTTACCCATTCACCGATTTGGCCGGAAAAACTGACTGAAAATGGGTTGGCAAATAGGGTCATGCCGACAAAGGCTAAAACAATAGTCACTATCGTGATAGGTTGTGGGACATTTTTAAAAACAATCCACTGCAACAGGGGAACAAAAGCGACGTAAAGCCCTGTTAAAAACGCAGATGTACTGCTCGGAATGGAATCTAATCCGATGGTTTGTAAGGTATAGACTCCGAAAATACAGCATCCGATGAAAAATCCGCCTCTCCACTCATATCTTGTGATGGCTGAAAGCTTTCCCTTGAGTAAACAAAAAACGATGAGAGAGGCGAGGATAAAGCGTAGAGCAACAATAACAATGGGATCAGCCCATTGAAGGGCAATTTGCAGCGTCAAAAAAGTCGAGCCCCACAAAAGGGTGACAAATACCAATAAAAATTGGGCCAGGAGAGCTCGATTTTTCATGAAAATTAAAAGTGTTCTGTTGGTTTGATGTAGCGCCATTGACCGAGAGGTAATTGGCCTAGAACAATATTGCCTACTCGGACACGTTTAAGTCGAAGAACTTTGAGTCCGACGGCTTCACACATTCTGCGGATCTGTCGCTTTTTCCCTTCTTTAAGGATGAAGCGCAGTTCATCTTCGTTAAGCCAAGTGACTTTGGCTCTTTGCAAGGGTTTCCCATCCAAAGATAAACCGTAATTTAAAAGTTGAAGCTGTTCAGTGGTCAGTTTCGGCTCGCAGCCGTCGAATCGTGTCACACGAACAATGTATTCTTTTTCAATCTCACTGTTCTCACCGATGATGCTTTTGGCAACACGACCGTCTTGAGTGAGGACAAGAAGGCCAACGGAATCAATGTCAAGGCGGCCGGCCGGCACTAAATGCGCCAATTGTGAAGGATGAAACCGTAAAGGGGAGTCATCTTTTTCCCAGCGGTTTTGAGCCGTAACCAGCACCTTGGCCGGTTCATAACCGTCCTCGGCTTGCCCGCTTACATAACCAATCGGTTTATTCAGAACAACGGTCACCAGCTTATCTTGCTGGGCTTTGGCTTTCGATGAAATTTGAATCCGATCGCTTGATCGAACTTTCATGCCTAAGACGGCTATTTCACCGTTAACCTTAACCCAACCTTTTTCAATCCAGGCATCGGCCTCGCGTCGCGAGGCGATGCCTAATTCGCTGATGCGCTTTGACAGTCTCACCAATTCTTCTGGCATAAGATTCCCAACTATGCAGAGGCTCGGGCGAGTCGGTCCTGTACAGCGTTCCATGCATCGCCAGTGGGCGGTGTCTCGATCAATATCAGATCGGCGCCGGCTTGATCCAACTCATGCAGTCTCACGTAGAGGTCGTGCATATATTCTGTCGCGCTTTCTGGGGCGACAAACCACTTAATGACATGGGGCGGCGTTTGCTCCGACAACGTTTTCGAAGCCATAATGGCGACTTTCTTATCTTGATATCGTTTTAAATCGCCGGCGATATCCGATGAAAGAATCACTTTGGTTTTAGGAGCATAGTGGCTCTTTAGGGAACCCGAGACTCGAGGAGAGTCTTGGCCGCCGTCAGGAACAGCGCAGCCCAGGGCTTCTTCAAGCATATTGCGCGTGATGGCACCGTGCCGCAAAATTTCAGGATGCTCACCGCTTAAGTTGATAATCGTTGATTCAACACCAACGTCGCACTCGCCGCCATCGAGAATAAAGTCAACCTTTCCTTTGGGTTTTTCGCCCAAATCATCACGAACGTGCTGCGCCGTGGTGGGAGAAATTCTTCCGAAAGTGTTGGCTGACGGTGCAGCTAGACCGCGATGATGCTTACCTGCAAACGCTTTAATCAGCGCCATAGCCCAAGGGTGAGATGGACAACGCAGGCCAACGGAATCCTGACCTCCGGTAATCCAATCGCCAACGGCATCCGATTTTTTCAAAATCATGGTCAGCGGTCCGGGCCAAAAGCGCCTAGCCAATACGTATGCGCTTTGAGGAATCTCTTTAGCCCAATGATCCAAAGCTTCCTCACCGGTAATGTGAACGATCAACGGATGCGTTGTCGGTCTGTTTTTAGCTTCAAAAATTTTTTTGACAGCTTTTTCGTCTTCAGCATTGGCGGCTAAGCCATAAACGGTTTCAGTCGGCATGGCGACCAAACCGGAACACTCCAAGACATCTACTGCCGCTCGGATAGCTCTTTCATCAACTGCTTGCATATTATTGCGGCTCCGGTAAACCAAGTACCTTGGCAACGTCTTGAGCACGTTGCAAGGCTTCTTGAATTGTCTTACCCAAACAGGTCACGTGTCCCATTTTACGGGCTTTTCTGGCTTGAGCTTTCCCATAAAGGTGAAGTTTGACTCCGGGGATGGCCAGTACAGAGGACCAGTCCGGTTCTCTGTGATTTTCCCCATCAAACCAAATGTCACCCAACAGGTTGAGCATGACAGCGGCCGAATGCTGAGTGGTATCGGCTAATGGTTGACCGGTCATGCAGCGAAGTTGTTGCTCGAATTGGTTGCTCCAACAGGCATCAATGGTTGCGTGACCTGAATTGTGTGGACGAGGGGCCATTTCATTGGCCACTAAAGTTCCATCCTCAAGAACGAAAAACTCCACGCAAAGTACACCGACGTAGTTCAGAGCATCCACAATTTGTGTGGCGTATTGACGGGCTTGATCGGAAATCGTTTCGCTGATGCGCGCGGGCATAACAGTAACAGCCAAGATACCGTTACGATGACGATTCTCGCAGACGGGGAACGTCGCTGTTTGACCGTTGTAGGATCGGGCCACAATGACTGAAACTTCTTTAAATAGCTTAAGACGCTTTTCAAGAATACAGTCAACTTTGTTCAACGTAGTGAACGCTTCTCGCAACTGTTCTCGATCATCAACGAGAACCTGTCCTTTCCCATCGTAGCCTAATCGAGCGGTTTTAAGGATGGCAGGAAAGAGCGATTCGTCAGCGGCTTCAATGTCTTGCTCAGAGCTGATTTGACAATGAGGGGCAACAGGGACGTGAGCACTTGTTTCGATGAAATGTTTTTCAGCATTTCTATCTTGGGCCACTGCAACGGCATTGCCCGGCGGAGCAACAAAGGTTTCTTTTGCCAAGCGGTTAAGAGCTTGAGCGGGAACGTTTTCAAATTCAGTACTCACCGCGCTGCTTTCACGGGCAAGGCGATCCAGACCGCTTTCACTTAAATAAGGTTCCGCAATGTGTTTTAAAGATACCTCTGCTGCCGGCGGCATTTCACCCGGTTCAAGCACCGTTACGTGATAACCCATATAAGCGGCTTCAATGGCAAACATACGACCCAATTGACCGCCGCCCATCATCCCCAACATCTCTCCGGGGTTAAGTGGAAATTTTTTGTTCATAACTCGATTCGCATTCTTTAGAGAGGTAAAACCATATTTCGTGCTTTTTCATTTTGTGCACGTCGGAAAGCCGAGATTTTATCTTTCATTTCCTCGCATCCGGCAGCGGCTAACATTTCAATTGCAAAAAGGGCGGCATTGCCGGCACCGGCTTCACCGATGGCAAATGTAGCCACAGGTACACCTTTGGGCATTTGAACAATGGAAAGCAATGAATCCTCGCCTCTTAGATAACGCGAAGGAATTGGAACACCCAAGACCGGGACAACGGTTTTAGCGGCTAGCATGCCGGGCAGATGAGCGGCACCGCCGGCACCGGCGATAATCACTTTTAATCCGCGCTCTTGAGCGGTCTCGGCATAGCGAAACATTTCATCGGGCATACGGTGAGCTGAAACCACTTGTGCTTCGAAAGGAACACCAAATTCTTTGAGAATGTCGCAGGCATTTTTCATGATGTCCCAGTCAGAATTTGACCCCATGACAACACCGACAAGAGGAGAATTTTGCATAATTTTTTAACCTTAAAAACAAGAAGGGCGCGGAGCGATAAAGCCATTCCGCGCCATAGGGTTTAACTCAATATCACATTAAGCCACATCACGGCCAGCCAAGCGGCGCAACGCTTCGCGGTACTTCTGGGACGTTTTTTCCAGAATTTCTTGCGGAGCGCGAGGGGCGGGGGCTGTTTTGTTCCAAGGCTGAGTTTCGAGCCAATCACGGACAAACTGTTTATCAAATGAAGGCGGAGAAATGCCTTCGTTATACTGATCAGCAGGCCAGAAGCGTGATGAGTCAGGCGTCAACACTTCGTCCATCAGGCGAACAACTCCGTCTTTGTCCAGACCAAATTCAAATTTGGTGTCAGCGATGATAATGCCCTTTGTCAGTGCATATTCTGCGGCACGTGTGTAAAGCTCGATAGAGTAGTCGCGGATTTGTCGAGCGACATCTTCACCGACTAATTGCACTGCCTGTTCAAAAGAAATATTTTCATCGTGGGTGCCAACTTCCATCTTGGCAGCCGGTGTGAAAATCGGTTGCGGCAGTTTTTGGGCTTGTTTGAGACCGGCGGGCAATTCAACTCCGCAGACTTTGCCCGTTGCCTGGTAATCTTTCCAGCCGCCGCCGGCGATATAACCGCGAACCACGCATTCAATCGGAATCGGTTTCAGTTTCATGGCGACCACTGAGCGTCCCTTCACTTGATCGACTTCATCTTCGGCAACGACCGTCGTGGGATCAATACCCGTGAGATGATTCGGAACGATGCCTTTGAGTTTCTCAAACCAAAAATCCGTCAGTGCCTGCAACACCATGCCTTTGTAGGGAATGGGATCGTCGAGAATGACGTCAAACGCAGAGATACGGTCCGTGGCAATAATCAAGAGCTTGTCATCATCGAGCTCATAGCTGTCGCGAACTTTGCCGCGATAGATGCGCTTTAAGGAGTGCAAAGAAGTATCAAGAATGGGCATGATCGTTTGATTCCGTTGTGAAAATTGGGTTGGCCCATTGCCAACGTTTTAACGGATACATTCTAGCGGTTTTTGTACGCAGTGCGAGAATTTTCTATCTCCAATTGTCTTGCTGAAAAACAATTGTTGACAGATGGGCTATCGGTTAAAAATACAATCAGCCAAAATGCTTATCCATACTAAGGCAGCCATGGCACAAGCCATAAGAACGGCACAACTTCCCATGTCTTTAGCACGTTTGGACAGAGGGTGAATCTCGACGCCAATACGGTCGATTGCAGCTTCGATAGCAGAATTAAGAATTTCAACGATGAGTAGAAACAGTAAGGCCGCAATCAGCGCAACGGTTTGCATAAGGCTGACGGGCAACAAAATAGCAATGACTGAGCCCACCACTAATAACCAGAATTCTTGGCGGAAAGCTTCTTCAGAACGATATGCTGCAGCGAATCCATCTTTGGAATAAAGAAACGCGTTAGCTAGTCTTTTTAGTCCAGTTTTACCTTTGAGGTCTTTTGCATCAGGCATTTTTTAGAAAGCTAAGAGGGGAGCTTGCTCCCCTCTGTGATAAGGAACCGTTTGATTAGATGACGTTTTGTTTTAATTCACCGTTGGAATAACGTTTAGCCATCGTAAAGAGATCGATCGGTTTGATTTTGGCACCTTGGCCTTCACAGCCGAAGTCCAAATAACGTTGTTTGCACAATTCATAAGCTGCCTTACGGGCTGCCTTTAAATATTCACGCGGATCGAACTTCGTCGGATTTTCAACCAAGAAGCGACGAACAGCCGCCGTCATGGCCAAACGAATGTCGGTGTCGATGTTAACCTTGCGGACACCGTGCTTGATGGCTTCTTGAATTTCTTCAACCGGCACGCCATACGTTTCTCGCATTTGTCCGCCAAATTCTCGGATTTCAGCTAAATATTCTTGTGGGACGGAAGAAGAACCGTGCATAACCAAATGGGTGTTCGGTAAACGACGGTGGATTTCTTTCACGCGCTCAATAGACAGAATATCACCGGTCGGTTTGCGACTGAATTTGTAGGCGCCATGGCTTGTACCGATAGCAATAGCCAGCGCGTCAAGCTGAGTCTTTTCAACAAAGTCGGCAGCCTGATCCGGATCGGTCAGGAGTTGATCACGAGTCATCTTTGCATCAGTTCCGTGACCGTCTTCTTTGTCTCCCTTCATGGTTTCGAGGGAGCCAAGACATCCCAATTCGCCTTCAACGCTAACACCGATACAGTGAGCCATATCCACAACTTGGCGAGTAACGTTGACATTGTAGTCATAGCTGGCAATAGTCTTACCGTCGGCTTGAAGAGAACCGTCCATCATGACTGAAGAGAACCCCATACGGATGGCGCCTTGGCAGACGGCCGGGTTTTGACCGTGATCTTGGTGCATACAGACAGGGACATCTGGATATGTTTCAACAGCAGCCTGAATCAAATTTTTCAAGAAAAGCTCTCCGGTGTAGCGGCGTGCTCCGGCAGAAGCCTGCATGATAACCGGTGCTCCAACTTCGCTAGCTGCAGACATAATGGCCTGAACTTGTTCCATATTATTCACGTTGAATGCCGGAACGCCATAACCATTTTCTGCGGCATGATCCAGTAATTGACGTAAAGAGACGATAGCCATGATTGCGATGTCCTTGAATAAAAAACAATACGATTTAACTATTTTAGCCGTAAAGCGTCGAAATCGTCGAAAAGATGCGTTGCAAAAGTTTTCAAAGCGTCTTTCTAACTTTGCATAATGGAGTCATTTTTCTTGACTTGGGCTTTAATTCCTTTCAGGATAGCATCGGCTACTTTTTGCTGGTAAGCCGCTGTTTTGAGCTTGCGCTCTTCTTGAGGATTGCTGATGAAAGCCGTTTCCACAAGAATGGAGGGAATACCAGGCGCTTTTAAGACTAAAAAACCAGCCTGTTCGACCTGTCTGCGATGCAATGTATTAATGCGGCTGAGATATTGCAAAACGCTATGACCGAGTTCAAGACTGTAGTTGATTTTCCACGAAGTGGTCATATCAACCAGAACGGACTGCAGACGTCTGTCAACTTCTTTAAAGTTGGCCCCACCGATTAAGTCAGCATCGTTTTGATTTTTAGCCAACCATCGTGCTGCAGAACTTGTCGCACCCCGTTCGGCCAATGCATAAACGGAAGATCCTTTGGCCGATGGCTTTGTCCAAGCATCAGCATGAATACTGACAAAAAGGTGTGCTTTAGCTTTTTGAGCAATCATCACTCGCTGACTTAAACTCACAAAGTGATCGGATGAGCGTGTCATCACGACCTTCATTCCCTTTTCTCGTTTGATCAAACGTTCCAGACGTTTAGCGATGGAAAGCGTGATGTGTTTTTCATAAGTTTTACCTTTACCGACCGCGCCCGGGTCTTCACCGCCATGCCCGGCGTCAACCACAATGACGATATCCTTTGTTTTCTTGGGAAGCGCTTTGGGTTGCGTTTGTTTTTTAGTTTCAGCTGCAGTTTTAGACTTTGATGTTGAAGCTTGAGCTTTATTTTTTTCGGCGTTTGTGTTTTTAGCCGTTTGAGCAGGCTTCTGAGGCTCTGTTTTTGTTTCTTTTGAGCTCTCGTTTTGTTTAGCTGACTGACGATTTTGAGCGATTAAATCACCCAAAGGATCTTTTTGTTGGCCTTTATTGTTAAGACCGGCAATAACACCAGCAATCGGATCCTCCGACTGAACCGGGTAAATATCGAAAATTAAGCGATATTTGTAATTGGCAACGGGCTTTAAAGAGAAAACTTCAGGTCTGACCTCGCTTTTGAGATCCATCACCAGGCGGACAACAGTCGGTGTAAATTGGCCGATTCGAACCGCTTGAATATAGGGATCTTTAGGCGAAACGTCGGAGATCGTTTTCTGAAGTTTCGCAGTGAGTTTTAACCCTTCAATGTCTACCACCAGGCGGTAGGGCATGGGGGAGCGGACAAGAAAATACTTGAATTTAATCGGTTCATCGTGTTCAAGCGTGACACGCGTGTATTCCTCTGCCGGCCACATGCGGACATCAACCATCTGTGCGGCATGAGCAACCCGCACGGGAAGTAAGGTGAGCGCCAGTGTACCCGTTGTGGTACCGATCAGTGTTCTGCGTGAGATGTCCATGCTTCGTTTATTGCGTTCAGTACGTTTAATCCTAATTCCGTAGAGGCTGTCAGAAGGGCCTGGCGACCTTCGTTGTGAGGTTTTAAGCTGATCGTTAAATCAGCGTTAGGCAAGCAGTTTCCTGCTTTTTCACTCCACTCACAAAAAGTAATATGGCCGGGAGCAAAGTTTTCGCGAAATCCTGCGTCCAAAAATTCTTCAGGACTTTCAAATCGATAAAAGTCAAAGTGGAAAACTTCAATTTCCGAATCGATTGGGTAAGTCTCGAGCAATGTGAAAGTTGGACTTTTGATTCGGCCGCTCACGCCTAAGGCGCGTAATGTGGCACGCGTCAGACTGGTTTTACCTGCGCCGAGATCACCCTCTAGACGAATATTGAGGCCTAATTGAGTAATCGCTTGACGGTTAGCCAATAGGCTTTGAGCAAGCAATAAACCCAGTCGATCAGTATCTTCAGGAGTAGGTAAAAACAACATTTCTGAAAAGGCAGTATCTACAGACTTAACAAGGAATTTATTGTAGCGTTAAGTGTTGTTTTTTGGAGAGAAAAGAGCGAAATTGGACGGAAATTTTCAAGTTGTTACGAAGAAAAATGAGAAAACAAACAAGTAATAATGAGAGCTGAAAAGGTGTGGGGGAGAAGATGGCGATGGTGGGAGCGCAGAGACTCGAACTCTGGACCGACGGATTAAGAGTCCGCTGCTCTACCAACTGAGCTACGCTCCCAAACCTTCAACATTTTCGGATGGTGGTGGGTCGTGAGAGACTCGAACTCTCGACCAACGGATTAAAAGTCCGCTGCTCTACCGACTGAGCTAACGACCCGTTTGCTTTAACGAGCGGGACAAGCCCACTGGTAACGTGTCCAACCGAGTGCGGAATGATGCCGCATTTAAAAGCTTTTGTCAAATAATTTTTTGGGGAGGGCATTTTGCTGATGGTTTTACTTTATTTGATAAAGATCATTGTTTGATACAAATATTAGGGTAAACGATAGTAAAAATAACCAATTAAAGTCTCGACAAATGATCTTTTATTGTGAATAATTCGTCTTGTACAGAAAACAAGTTGCCCGAATTTAAAGACAAAGACGCCGATTGATATATTTTTTAAATACTCCTGTAAAAATATATTAAATAGGTGTCAGTTCGATGAGCTAGGGTGCACGATAACCGTTTAAGGAAAGAAAATGGCTGAAAAGAAAACGTTACCGCGTGTCGAGCGTGTAGAGGGTGAAGAACGAAAGAAGGCACTGAGTGCAGCACTGGCTCAAATTGAAAAACAATTTGGCAAGGGTTCGATCATGCGCATGGGCGATAAAGGGATGAGCGAAGACATTGATGTGGTCTCCACCGGTTCGCTCGGTCTTGATCTCGCTTTGGGAGTCGGCGGTTTGCCCCGTGGCCGTATTATCGAAATTTATGGCCCGGAATCTTCAGGTAAGACCACATTGGCTTTGCATGTGGTGGCTCAAATGCAAAAAACCGGTGGAACCTGTGCTTATATTGACGCTGAACACGCTTTAGATATCCAATATGCACAACGCCTTGGTGTTAATCTCTCCGAGTTGCTGATCTCTCAACCAGATACCGGTGAGCAAGCGCTTGAGATTTGTGACGCCTTGGTTCGTTCCGGCTCGGTTGACATGGTCGTTATTGATTCGGTGGCCGCTTTAACGCCGCAAGCTGAAATTGAAGGGGAGATGGGTGAAGCGTTGCCGGGGTTGCAGGCTCGTTTGATGAGTCAGGCTCTCAGAAAACTGACCTCATCCATTAAACGGACCAATACGCTGGTTGTTTTCATTAACCAAATTCGTATGAAAATCGGTGTCAGTTACGGAAACCCGGAAACCACGACCGGTGGTAACGCCTTGAAGTTCTACAGCTCGGTGCGTCTGGATATCCGCCGTGTCGGTGCCATTAAAAAGGGTGATGAAGTCATCGGTTCCGATACAAAAGTGAAAGTGGTTAAAAATAAGGTGGCGCCTCCCTTTAAAACGGCTCAATTTGACATCCTTTATGGTGACGGTATTTCGCATGAAGGTGAGGTCATTGACATGGCTGTTGACTTGAATCTGATGCAAAAATCGGGTGCATGGTACAGCTATCAGGGCAATAAGATCGGTCAAGGCCGCGATAATGCCAGAGAGTTTTTGAAGAATAATCCTGAAGTACTGACGGAAATCGAAGATAAGATTCGGGAACTCAAAGGCGTTAAAACCTTGAAGAAGGCAGAAGTTGAAGACGCTGATGTTGAAATCTAATGAAGAGAATTCGACTGTTGCCCTAAAGCAAAGTAAACGCGAAAGCCCGAGCATAAAAACTCGGGCTATTCGGTACTTAGCTAGGCGTGAGTACAGTCGTCAGGAATTGCGACAAAAGCTGCGGCCTTACTTACAAGAGTCGGAGAATGAGACAACGCTGGAGGCTTTGTTGGATGAGCTTGAGCAACGCGGCTATTTGTCTGACGAGCGTTTTGCGCGTTCTAGGGTGAGACTTCGTTCGGCTCGGTATGGTAATGCTCGTTTGGCCTATGAATTAAAAGCCGATGGCGTGTCAGCCGGCATTATTGAAAAGACGCTGCAGGATTTAGGGCAAAGCGAATATGAAAGGGCACGGGCTTTATGGCAGAAGCGTTTTGGTGTGGCACCCCAGGACTTCAAAGAACGGGGTAAACAGATGCGCTACCTTTTAGCGCGAGGCTTTTCAATGGATGTCGCCCGTCGAGTTATTCAGTCGGACGATTTTGAGGATTATTTTATGGAAGCCGAATAAGTTCGGCTTCCAATAAGTGTGTGCCCGGCATGGCACTTAATCTAACGGGTGAAAGTCCCGAGGGCGGTTGGTAGCGACAAGCCCATAGCTGACGGCAAGGGTGTCCATCGCGAGGTGGAATCTGAAAGAAGCCCGAGGCAAACCTTTGGTCCGACGAACAGAAACTTCGTTAGGCATTTGCAAGTGGATAAGGCTGCACCACAAGCTGAAGTCCCAAAGCTACCCAGAACTTGTGGTGTAAACGAAGCGGACACATGAAGGGAAAGATTAAGTCCTTACCCGGGGAGGGCTCTCAGACGTGCTCAATGTTGGGATAACGCTCCTGCAGAAGCTTTTTGGGCCACTTTAAAACGAGAAACATTGCCTTTAAACGGATGCTTTAATTCACGTGAGGAGGCCAAAAGACATGTACAGGACTGGCTTTACTACTATAATGGACGTCGGCCTCATTTAAAATTGGGGATGAAATCGCCCAATGAGTACTACGTTCAGCTTCTGAGCTCGATTTAATGGGGTTTCTATAGAGATTCAAAATTCCTGTTCTGCAACCCTATTCCAAATCTCAAGCCCTGCAAATTCTATCAGTTCTGTTATTTAGCCACTTTTCCCAAACTTAGTAGTTTTCCTAAGATCGGCTTAATTTCCTGCCACCCAATCGAGAAAAAGATTTTTTAAGTGTGACTCAATGTTTGCGGTTGTCCCAGAGAAGGGGAGAGAAATGCGATTGACATAAAAAGTTCTCTTTTCCCAATATTGGCAAGTGATGTTAGTCTCAAAAAGCTGTTGAAAAAGAAGTCAGTGTTAACCCTACTGATAACTTTTAGTTAACTCCACAGAAAATAATCGTCTTTTCAGTTATCAGTCGCAGACCTATGATCTTCATAGCTTGAATTATCGAGCGAATCGGCATCAAAACATCGATCAGGTTCTCGGGCGAACGATTGTTGGGTGCTTAAGTGTCGTTTTCTCCTTCAGGTATCTTGCTATGGACAACAAAAAGAAAGTCTTTTTCACACTGCTCATGATTGGTACATTCGCCAACATGGACAAAGGCATGATTGGTTTAACGGTTAAAAACCTGATCAACCAATACGGCTGGTCGGCTTCTGACGCCGGCATCATTTTGTCGATCTTCTACGTATCCTTCATTCTCGTGACCTTGCCGGGCGGCTGGATTGTCGACCGTTTCGGCTATCGAAAGTTTGTGATCTTCTCCCTTTCAGTCTTGACGCTCGGCTCTCTTGGCTTTGGCATGATGGGCTACTTGGGTGCCACCTCCCTTTTGATGGCACTGATCGGCATGCGTCTCTTTACGGGTTTTGGTCACGCCGGCTACACCAACGGTGCTCCGAAGATCATTACGGACAATTTTCCGCAAGAAGAGCGCGGCAGCGTGCAAGGTAAGGTCGTTGCTACCGCCGGTATCGGCGCCATCGTGGCTTACACGGTCGGCAGCTACATTTTGTCGATCAACTGGCAATATGCTTACTACGCTTTGGCAGCCTTCTTCTTTGTTTCATTGGTGGTCTTTTACTTCTGGGTTCCGGAAAAGAAGCTCACACCTCAAGAGCTTGCCGCTAAAGAAGCCATGCCCAAGGTAGGTTTTACTGAAGGCTGGAAAAATCGCAACACATTGGTTTTGGCTGCTGCGTTGCTCTTAAATAACCTCACGGGTGTTGGTTTCTTGAATTGGCTGCCTTCCATGTGGGCCAAGACTTTCACAGTTTCCGACAGCACCTTGTCGATGATTTTGATTGGCTATGCCGTCACGCTCATTGTCTCTACGGCAAGCGCTCCCGGCATCATTCGCAAGTGGTTCCCTGAAAAAGAAAAGGGCTTCATGCTCATTACTTCCATCGTCTCTGCCATTACTTTGGTGCTTGCAGTCAAGGCTTCCACGCTGACGATGAGTGTCATTTATCTGTACATCTCCAACCTCTTCTTGATGAGCGCTTTTGCCGGCATTCTCTTGTTGCCGTATCGCATGATCCCTGTGCGCATCATCGGCTCTGCTTTCGCAGTGATTAATATCGGTGCCTTTGTCGGCGGCATCGGACAAGGTTTGTTGGTTGGCCGCTTAGTCGACATGTTCGGCGGTGATTATTTCCCTGCTTTCGTAGCAATGGCTATCTGTGTCGTGGTTGCCGGTCTGATTCCGTTCCTTTTGGGTGAACCGGCGATCCCCTCTAAAACCGCGAAGAAATAATCTTTGGAGTTCCCGAATATGTTAAAGCACACTCTCTCCTTAGCTCTGCTTGCAACAACAGCGACAACAGCAATGGCTGCCAATGTGATGGTTTACGGCAGCATTGACACCGGTATTCAAGTCTTGCACAACAAGGGCGGCGATACCAATGTCACCATGGAATCCGGTCAAAGCTGGGGATCACGTTTTGGTTTGTTGGCCACAGAGGATTTGGCAGAAGGTTATCAAGTCATCGCCAATCTTCAAAATGGCTACGCCTCCGATAGCGGCAGTACGCTCTATAACTCTGACCGTAACCGCTTCTTTAGCCGTGAAAGCACTTTGTCTTTAAAGACTCCTTATGGTCAGTTCGGTATGGGTCGCATGGGTACTCTCTCGGGTTCCGTCGGAACATACTCCATGTGGGCCGGTTGGGCTGACCCTTTGGGTACGGCTTACTTGGACGCCGGTATTCAAGGTACCATGTACGGTCTCGGTCGAACCGACAATACGATTGTCTATCAAACGCCCGTGTATGCCGGTTGGCAAGCCGGTTTGATGTACTCCTTTGATGGTATGGCTATCGACCCTAGTCGCGATTATGAAACGGAGTCGGCAGGTCATACTAACCGTGTTGCCAATGCCGCTGTGACGTACTTTGGATCGCAATTTTCAATGCAAGCAGCGGTTGAGACTGTTTTCTGGGAAAACAACTCGAAATTTAATGCCAAGCTTAAGGACTCAACAGATATTGGCTTGAGTTTTCAGTACGACTTTAACTGGGCCAAATTCTGGCTGACCGGTCAATACATGAAAAACGTCAATATGTTGGGTGCCCATAGCGTAAATGCCGATATCGTCCGTACAGACACTTCGACTGGATTGGTTAACGATTCCGGTGAAGGCATCACGGGTTATGCCGTTGCGGTTGCTGCAAAGGTGCCTCTGTGGGGTGGCAACTGGTACACGCAATTACAGTTCTTTGATGGCGAATATGACTATTCGAGTACCGAAAAAGAATTGGAAATGAAGCGTTACGTGGCTTCTCTAGGTTACGTCTACAACCTGAGCAAAAAGACGTGGATCTATGCAATGGCTTCTCACTCTGTTGGTGGAGGTGATTGGAAACACAGCCGTCTGACCAAACTCAATACGGAAGACAGAGTCAACCGTACTGCACTGCAGATGGGGCTGAACATGATGTTCTAATTGAGTTTCATAAAAAAAGAAAAGTCCCTTGCATCAGGAGACACCGACGATGGTCGCTAATAAATCACTCACCGTTTGGCTTTTGGTTTTCGGTTTGATTATTAATTTTGATAAAACCTTGATGAGTTTAATTGTTCAGGTTTTACAAAAAGACCAAGGTTGGAGTCCTGCCGATGCAGGGGATTTGCTCTCTATTGTTTACGTTTCATTCTGTTTAGCTACGATCCCAAGCGGTTGGATCATTGACCGTTTTCACTACCGCGGATATGTCCGGGCAAGTTTATTAGTTTTGGCCTTGGGAAGCCTTGGTTTTTTCCTTGCCGCTAGTTCGTCGGCTCTTTTGAGCGTCGTCTGGCTTTTTTTATTTATTCGGTTTGTGACAGGCTTGGGTTATCCAGGCTATACCACCGGAGTGCCTAAGGTCATTCAAGAGAACTTCCCTCATGAGCAAAGAGGAAATGTTCAGGGCTACGTTTTGAGTACCATCGGCTTTGGTGCCATTCTTTCTTTTACCGTTGGGATTGCCGCTATCGCGCATTGGCGATGGCTTTATGCATTCTTGGCGGTCGGTTTTTTCCTTTTGTGGTGTACTTCGGTAAAACTTCCAAAAAAGATAGCAGCTCCGGCACAAAAAAAGGATGTCAAAATCAGTTTTTGGTCGGCTTGGAAAGACCGTAACACCCTGATTTTAGCGCTCATCATGATCGCAATCGACATGGTTTGCATGGCTATCATGAATTGGCTCCCAACCCTTTTAAACCATAAGTTTGGCTTGCAAACAGGGGAGATGACAGGTCTTCTTCTTATCTACGCTGTGGTGATGTCGATTGGTATCGCTACCGTAGCTAAACTTCGTCAGAAATATTTTTTGGGTAAAGAGGGGACTTTTATAGCGGTCTGTGCCATTTTAGGCGCGGCACTTCTTTTTATTTTTAATCAGTCCGATTCGCTTTGGGTTGCCATCATTGCAATGTATTGCGCTAATTTGCTGTTGACTTGGAGTTTCGGTTTGATTTGGGTGCTTCCTTACGATTTCTGTCAACCCAAAATCCTAGCCTCTTCATTTGCCGTCATTAATTTAGGGTCTTTTATCGGCGGCATTGCCCAAGGCACGCTCATTGGTCGCATCGTTCAGATGAGCGGGAGCTTTACAGCCGCTATTTTATTCATGTCGGCTACTTTGTTGGTTGTATCGGCATTGCCCCGTCTGTTATGCAAAGTGACTGACACTGCTGCTTAAGAATATGTATCAGATATTCCATGGCGGGTGTGATTGGTCTGTCATGGGGCATGATAAGCTGAAGCGTCTGGTTTCGGATAGGAATTTCACTCGGTAATGGCTTTAGCTTTGAATTGGGTGTTTGAACCAAAGCTTTTGGCATGACTGTAATAGCATCGCTGTTTTCAACCAAGCTCATAGCTACCTGAGGGGTACAAAGCAGAACGCGCTCCGGAGGCGTAATGTGCATGAGCTTTTCAAAGCGTTCATTGGCGCGCTTAATCTTATCGGCGGTAATGATCCATTCATATTCGCGCATGATGCTGGGGTCACTGGCTTTTTGAGGCTCATTCAATAGAGGATGACGATCTCTGACGGCAAAGCACATTTCGATTTCGCCTAAAGTTTCAATATAAAGTTCCTTTTCAATTGCCCGGGTTGTGGGCATGCCAACCACCAAAGCAAAATCAGTTAGGCCACCTCGAAGGAGAGGAAGGGCATGCGTCAAAATTCCGTCTTCAATGGTCAGTTTGACAAAAGGAAAGCGTGTTCTGAACCATTCAATACACTCGGGTAAAACCGTGTACATCACCGCCGGAGTGACTGCCAAACTGATAGCGCTTTGCTGATCACCTTGGCGCATACGGATTTGGTCTCGAGCCAGCTCCAGTTCTCGGAGAGCGTGGCGTGCGTGCAAAGCAAGTGTTTCACCATCTTCGGTTAAATGAACCCCTCTTGCTTCGCGGATAATTAATGTGGCTCCAATATCGTTTTCTAGATTTTTAATCGTTTTTGTAACGGCGGCTTGGGTTTGAAAAAGTGATCGTGCAGCCGCTCGAATGCTACCGGTTTCTTGTACAGTGAGTAGGGCGATGAGTTGTTGCAGAGTCATCTAAAAGCCTTTCAATAGAGACAACTAAAAGTTATCAAACCTAAATTTAATTGAATTTATTTTATCATGTAGAAGGACTAAGATACCGCCTGTAAGTTGAGTTGCGGAACGAGCCCGAGATGTTCAGTCTCTCAACTGTTTCGTTCTAACGTAACTTTGGAGAAGTTTCTCATGCAACATTTTGATATTCCCAGCGAGCAAATCATCGCTTGGCGCCGTCATCTTCATCAACATCCGGAATTAAGTTTCAAGGAAGTTCAAACCAGTCAATATATTGTTGATGAGTTGACGAAAATCGGTGGGCTCGACATCCAACGTCCGACTCCGACCTCTGTTGTTGCTGTTTTGAAAGGAGCCCGAGGAGAAGGTCAATGCATTGCTCTTCGCGCCGATATTGATGCTTTGCCCGTTGAAGAACAAAATGAAGTTGATTTCCGCTCGGTCAACGCTGGTGTCTCACACGTTTGTGGTCACGATGCCCATGCGGCTATCCTGTTGGGAACAGCGAAAGTTTTGGCTTCCCTGAAGGATCGCTTGGCCGGTACCGTTAAATTTGTTTTCCAGCCGGCTGAAGAAGTGCCGCCCGGAGGCGCTGTCGCTTTGATTGAAGCCGGTGTTTTCAAAGATGTGGATGCATGTTTTGGCTTGCATGTTGTCAACGACAAGGCCGGCTTAGTCCGTATTATTGAAACAGAGGCTGCCACTACGAGCTGTGACGCCTGCACAATCAAGATCCAAGGTCGGGGCTCTCACGGTTCAATGCCTCAGTTTGCTATTGATCCGCTTTTGACCGGAGCGGAAATGGTGCTTGCAATCAACACCATTGTTTCCAGAAATGTGAGCCCTGACAATTTTGCCGTTGTTTCGCCTACTGTTTTTAATTGTGGCAGTGTAGTTAACGTTATTCCTCATACCGCGGAACTCGGTATCAACACTCGCGTGAAAAACGAACAGGATCGCGAATTGGTGATGAAGCGAATCAATGAGATCGCTGAATCCGTTGCTAAGGCCAATGGCGCCACCATTGAAATCAATTGGTCCAAGGGTTACGGTGCTGTGATCCAAGATTTGGGTTTGGTTGCTTTGGCACGTGAAACCGCCATTGAAACGATGGGGGAAGAAAATGTCGCCTCCAGCAAGGGTTTGACGGCTTCTGAAGACTTCTCCGCCTATTCCAACGTGACGAAGTGCTGCTACTTCACTGTCGGAAGCGGTAACGCAGATGAAGGCTACCCCTTCATGAACCATCATCCGAAGTTCAATATTGATGAAAAATGCCTTACTGTCGGTACAAAGATGGAAGTGGCTATCGTTATGAAACTGTTGGGTGATCAATAAGAATTAAACTTGGTTGATTGATCTCTAGAGTCCAAAACCGCCGGAGCCAGTGAAAGGTTTCGGCGGTTTCTTGTTGTTAATAGAAAACCCCCAGCTAGGCTGGGGAGTTCAAAAAAGCTTAAAGCTTTGCGTAATTGTCCTCAATAAAAAAAACTCCTCTCAATTTGATAGAACAAGTATGCGGTCTGTCAAACGCAACTTATTAAACAATTGAGAGGAGTTATCACATGAGCAGTGATCTCAAAAGCTTAGCGCACACCAAATGGAATTGTAAATATCACATAGTGTTTGCCCCGAAGTATCGTCGTAAGGTCTTTTACGGAGAGAAAAGACAAGTGATAGGAGAAATTCTAAGGAAACTGTGTGAATGGAAAGAAATCAACATTGTCGAAGCGGAGTGTTGTCCGGATCACATTCATATGTTGCTGGAGATTCCGCCGAAAATGTCAGTGGCAGCGGTCATAGGGTATTTGAAAGGCAAAAGCAGTTTAATAATCTACGATCAGTTTGGAAATTTGAAATTCAAATATCGGAACAGGCAATTCTGGTGCCGAGGGTACTACGTTGATACCACAGGAAAAAATACACAGAAGATAGCAACTTACATCAGGCAACAACTAGAAGAAGATAAATTGTGGAAGGACGGTAGACAGAATAACTGCCTACCTATCCGATTAGATGATGTTCTGACGTTTTTGTGCTGACAGCAGTGTGTTATACATCAGCATGGCGATTGTCATAGGACCGACTCCGCCCGGAACGGGCGTGATCCATCCGGCAATTTCCTTAACGTTTTCCGTGTCCACGTCTCCGCAGAGCTTACCGTTTTCATCACGGTTTGTTCCCACGTCAATAACAACAGCGCCCGGTTTGACCATGTCAGCCGTGACATATTTCGCTTTGCCAATGGCGGCAACCAAAATATCGGCATCTTGGGTGTAATGTTTGAGATTGGGTGTGTGGCTATGAGTCATTGTCACCGTCGCATTTTCCTGTAGCATGAGCATAGCCAACGGTTTCCCGACAATATTGGATCGTCCGAGAATAACAGCGTGTTTACCTTCAATCGGATAGTCAATGGCTTTGAGCAGTTCGATGATACCGGCAGGTGTACAGGGCTTAAAGCCACCACCGGTCGTTACTAATTTGCCGGTGTTATAGATGTGAAAACCGTCAACATCTTTATTGGGGTCAATGGTTTCCAGGATAAGACCGGCATGCATATGTTCAGGCAGCGGCAATTGAACCAAAATGCCGTCAATGCAAGCATCTTCATTGAGAGCGCGAATAACCTCCAATAATCTTTCGTCAGAACAATCGCTCGGAAGACGATGCTCAATGGAGGTAATTCCGACTTCGTTGCAAGCCTTGACTTTATTGCGAACATAAACAGCACTGGCAGGATTTTCTCCAACCATCACAACTGCCAAAGCAGGTGCACGGCGCAGCTTTGCAGCCGCTTGCTTTGTATGCGCTCTAATAGCCTGAGCAATGGCTTTTCCGTCAATGAGTTGAGCTGACATAACGATCAATGGCCTATATGAAAGAAAGTCCGCTTTTGAGGAAGCGGACTTTTGAGGTAATTTCCCGCAGATTAAATTTGCTTGTTGGCACTCATGACAACACGCATCAAATCGGCGACTGTTCCCGAATTGGTTTTATCCATAATTGAAGCACGGTGGGCTTCAACTGTTTTAATAGAAATACCCAAGTCATCGGCGATTTGTTTATTAAGCCGACCGGCAACGATGCGTTCAAGCACCTGTTGTTCACGCGGCGTGAGTTTGGAGAGCATCGCTTCATTGAGAGATTGACGCTCACTTTTAACACGCTGCTCACGAGCCTCAGACAAAAGTCGAGAAATCAAGGGTAATAAGATTTCAATCTTTACCGGCTTTTGCAAGAAATCGGCCGCTCCCTTTTTTAGGGCACTCACAGCCATCGGGACGTCACCGTGTCCAGTTAAAAAGACAATAGGAATAGTCGCTTTTCTTGCAATGAGGTGATCTTGGACTTCAGTGCCGGGCATTCCGGGCATACGTTGATCGAGTAAGAGCACAGCAATGGCGTTCGGATCATACTTGGCGATGAATGCTTCACCGCTGTCATAAGCTTCAACCCGATAGTCCTGTGATTCCAACAATCTGCGCAGTGAATCACGCACATCTGCATCGTCGTCTACAAGATAGACAGTTCCCAGAGGTTCTTTGCGGATATTGTCAAAATTGAATGCGGGAAAAGACATAATTTCAATGTAGGCAATAGGCCGTGAGTTTTGTTAACGAAAAAGCATTTTAACCTGTTTGTTTGTTTTCGGATGGAAGCGTTAATGTAAAAATTGTTCCTCTTCCGATATTGTCCGATATCGTTAGGCGACCATGGTGCAATTCAACGATGGTTCGGCAGATGTTTAAGCCCATTCCCATCCCCGTGGACTTGGTCGTAAAGAACGGATCAAACAGTTGAGCTTTATGTTCATCATCAATGCCAACGCCGTTATCGGCAACTTCAAAAATAATGTGGTGATCAATGCCGCTATAGACTGTCAGGGTGACTTCCGGTTTTTGTCCCTCGATCCCAACACTGGCTTCAATGCCATTTTTGATCAAATTCAAGAGAACCTGTTCGATCATAATTTCATCACACCAGACATTGGTGATATCAGGGGCAACGTAGTACTGAACCTTCGCATTGTGTCTTCTGGCTTGAATGGAGGCCAATTCCATCACTTCCTTAATCAGATTCATGACAGGAATAGACTCCATTTTCGGTTCACTTCGTTTAGTAAATGAACGAATTCTTTGAATAATCGCCGCGGCTCTTTGGGCTTGTGCCTCAATACGCGAGATGGAATAAAACATTTCATGCTCTTCAGGCACGCCCGCCTTTTTCATTAAGCTCGAAACAATAAAGGCGTAATTAGAGATAGCTGTCAGAGGTTGATTTAGCTCGTGAGCAAGTGAGCTCGCCATTTCACCCATTGTCACCAGTCGCGAATTCAATTCCGAGCGCGCTTGTTGTTCAACAAGCAGGTTTTCATTTTTACGTCTTTCTGTGATGTCAGACAAAATCTGCAACCGAACAGCCGTACGATCTGTCCATGTGATGGTGCGCTCGTGCAAATCAAACCAGCGGTCAAGATCTTCTAGGTAAATATCGGAAGACATATCCGAAGCTTCTTTGACTTTCTTTTCACCCATTTGGTTAATGAGTTCCATGTGGGCTTGAAGATGACCTTGACTGGTTTCTCCAAAGAGAGAATCGTAGACAGTATTGGAAAAAAGTAGCACGTTGCTTTGGGGGTCAACCACGCTGATAGCATCCTGCATAGACTCGAGAACGCGAGTGAATCGTTCATGCGCTGCAGTGACTCTTTCCTGCGCCTGACGAATTTCGGAAATATCGGTCAGTGTCCACAGCCATCCTAAATGGGTACCTTCAACGGTAATCATGGGAGAGATGTGGATAAACGCACTGAAAGTGGAACCATCGGGTCTCAGAGGATGAAATTCATAACTGGTTGTTGTCATTTGCCCGCGTTTAATCGTGTCAAATAACTCCATTAAACGAAAGCCTGCATCGCCTTTAGGCCAATAAGAATAGGGAGGTAACTGCCCGATTAGATGCTCATTGGCGCTCAAACCCAGTAAATCGGTAAACGTGCGGTTTGTGTAAACAATACGACCGTTTCTGTCGGTTACCTGCAGACCGGACAATTGACTGTCAGCGATGGTTTTTCTAAGCGCAGATTCTGCGCGTAGTGCGGTTTCTGTGCTGTTTTGTCTCCAATTGAAGCGGATCAATCCCAAGAGAGCGACGACCAAAAAGATTCCCAGTGCGCTGATCACCCAGAAAAGAGTGTTCTGGGTTAATAGACCTTGAGCATAACTTGAAACTTGCAACTCAAAGCCCGCAGGAAGAGGGGAAAGGTGCATTTTGTAAGTGATCGTTTGTCTGCGTGAGTCTGTACTGGCGGCAACAATCGGTTCACTGTTGTAGAGCAGACTAATTCGAAAAGAAGCATCCCGACGGCTCTGAGTTGCTTGACGCAAAAGTGACCAAATAGACAAACGAGAAATTTGCAAATAGCGCTCGCCCCCTACGATGCTTGGGGACACCAGATCGATAAATGGCGATCCTTCAATAGGCAACGAGTAGGGTTCTGAAAATGAAGAAGATCCGGTTCGTCTGGAACGAAGAATGGCGCCCATTGTGCTGGGTCTTTGATAGCGCTCCCCGGTTCGTAAGGTAATGTCGCCGAAAGGATGCGGTGAAGCAAAAGAAGCAACAACGCGATTGTTTCCATCGAGGTAATTAATTTCGAGAATTTCGGCTCGCTGCTGCATCAGCTCCCTAGTCTGCTGCTCTAATCTGGATAGATTGTCTCGGAAGCTTAGATTTTGAGGCAGTGCGTTGTGTAACTGACCGAGACGGTCTAAATCGGAATTTAGACGAATGGAAAAAGATTCAGCCCACAGTTCTGTTGTTTGGTGTAACTGAGACAGTTGTGATTTTTGGTCTTCTGATTGAATAACGCGGCCGATGAAAATCATTCCGATAATCACGCAAATGAGCATGATCCACGTCATGATGACGCCGAACATGCTCTGTCCTCGAAATGTCTTGTCGCCTAGACTTTTGAAAGTCTCGACGGCAAAAATAGGGGTCGCTCTTTCCACAGTATTCAAAACAAAAAAAGTTCTAACACCGAATGATAGCCGTCATTTAAAATCTGTGTTGTTGAAATATTGATTCACAAGAGGTCGTTATGGATCAGCAGGAACTTAAAAAAGCCGTCGGACAGGCTGCCTTGCAATATGTAAAACCCGGCGAAATTCTGGGGGTTGGAACGGGATCGACCGTAGATTGTTTTATTGACGCGCTCAAAGAAAGCGGTATCTCGGTGCCTGCTTGCGTCTCCAGCAGTGTGCGCTCAACCAATAAACTTCAGGCCTATGGTTTTAAGGTCCTTGATCTCAATGAGGTGGAAAAAATTAGTGTTTATGTCGACGGGGCCGATGAAATTGATCCGCATTTTGCCATGATCAAGGGAGGCGGTGGAGCGCTGACCAGGGAGAAGATTGTCGCCATGGTATCGGAGCGCTTTGTCTGCATTGCCGATGAATCGAAAAAGGTTGATGTTTTGGGCAAGTTTCCGCTGCCGATTGAAGTGATTCCGATGGCTGTCAATGCGGTTGCCAGAGAGATTGAAAAATTGGGCGGTCGTCCAGTGCTCCGAGATTTCACAACGGATAACGGAAACAAAATCCTCGATGTTCACGGATGGGCGATTGACGATCCGGTTCACTGGGAAGAAAAACTCAATCAAATTGTCGGTGTTGTGACGGTAGGCTTATTTGCTAAACGAGGCGCCGATGTTTTGCTTTTAGGAACAAAAGACGGCGTTAAGACCTTGACACCCTAATAATTCGGGCACCGTTTGGTGCCCGAAGAACGTTATTTCGGAGGCGTGTAGTTGGGAACAGCTTCGACACCGTCGCCGAATAAGTATTTTTGCATCTGAGTCAGAAGATGCTTTCTTGCCTCAGGGTCGGCCAGGTTGAGTTGGTATTCGTTTACCATCATGGTTTGCAGACGAATCCACTCATTCCAAGCCTCTTTGGAAATGTTTTCATAAACCTTCTGACCGAGAGGGCCGGGCAGCGGGGCGAAGTCTAAGCCTTCGGCTTCTTTGTTAAGTTTGAGACAGTGGACCATACGAGTCATACTGAATGTCTCCCCAAAAGTTAAATAAAACTGTCGTTTATTGTAAGAATTCGCTTTGAATTTGTCTTGCTTTAGGTGAGAAAAGAATCTTAAGGAAGAAAGAGTGAGTGGAAATAGTTTACGAGATCAATTGAGCGGTTTGATGCAGGCGCGAAAGCAACAAGCTCAAGCCCAGGCGCTTGAGGCAGAAAAAAAGAAAGCAGCACGTATAACAAAAGAAAAAAATAAAAGTACCGAGAAAAAAGAAGCCGATGAAAATTCTGCATCAAATAAGGCAAACGCCAAAGCCGGGGTACATGCTCGTCTGACGCCTGCGCCGGGTCTTCCTGTCTCTCAAAGAGCTAAAGAGATTATTGAAGCCATTAAGAAAAATCGGGTACTGATCCTTTGTGGTGAAACGGGATCAGGAAAAACCACTCAGTTGCCAAAACTTTGTGTGTTAGCCGGTCGTGGAAGAAAGGGAAAAATTGCACATACGCAGCCTCGGCGTATCGCGGCTTCCTCTATTGCCAAACGTTTGGCCGAAGAAACCGGTACCGATCTGGGGCAATGGGTGGGTTTTAAGATTCGTTTTACAGATCGTACGGATCCAGGCGCTAAAGTTAAACTCATGACTGATGGCATTTTGCTTGCCGAAACTCAGGGAGATCCTCTTTTAAAAGCTTACGATACGATCATTATTGATGAGGCGCATGAACGAAGTATCAATATTGACTTTTTGCTCGGCTATCTGAAAGGTTTATTAAAAAAACGACCCGATCTTAAAGTGATCGTCACGTCAGCTACGATTGACAGTGAGCGTTTTGCCAAGCATTTCTCGGACGAAAAAGGTCAGCCGGCACCTGTTTTGACGGTTTCCGGTCGTACCTATCCGGTCGAAATCCGTTATCGCGCGCCGGAAGATGAAGACGAAACGGATGATAAAAGTTTGATGAATGCGATTTCGGATGCGTGCGATGAATTGACGCGAGAAGGTCCCGGAGACATTTTGGTATTTTTGCCGGGTGAACGCGAAATTCGAGAGGCTGTCGAAACATTGACTCGCTCGCAACCGCCAACGACGGAAATTCTTCCGCTTTATGCGAGACTGTCAGCCGCAGAGCAAGAAAAAGTTTTTAAAACCAGTGAAAAGCGTCGCATCGTTCTTTCGACCAATGTGGCAGAAACCTCCATTACTGTCCCTGGCATTCACTATGTGGTTGATACGGGATTGGCCCGAGTTAAACGCTATTCCTATCGCAACAAAGTCGATCAGTTGCTGGTTGAACCGGTCAGTCAAGCATCAGCCAATCAGCGTTCCGGCCGTTGTGGCCGCGTGGCCAACGGGATTTGTATACGTTTGTATAGTGAAGAAGATTTCGCGCGTCGTCCTGCCTTTACAGATTCGGAAATCATGCGAACGAATCTGGCGGCGGCTATTTTACGAATGAAGGCCTTGAGATTAGGTGACGTGCGTGCGTTTCCCTTTGTGCAAGCTCCGCCCAATCGGGCTATCGTCGATGGAATTTCACTGCTGAAAGAATTAAATGCTTTAGACGAGCGTGAGCGTTTAACGGATATCGGACGAGCATTGGCCAAGCTTCCCGTTGACCCTAAAGTTGCTCGAATGCTTTTGGCTGCAAAAGAAAATGGATCACTGGCTGAAGTGCTCATCATTGCGAGCGCTCTCTCCGTACAAGATCCTCGAGAACGTCCGTTGGATCGGCAGGAAGCCGCCGACAATGTTCATCGCTCAATGGCTGATGACAAAAGCGATTTTTCAACATTTGTGAAATTATGGCGCTACGTACAAAATGCCATGGATCATAAGGAGAGCAATCGAAAACTCACCGAAGAGTTCCGGCGCAAATTTTTAAGCCCTAGACGTCTGAGAGAATGGCGTGACGTTTATCGACAACTTAAGGAATTAACCGCTGAATTAGGTTGGCAGCTTAACGATAAAGAGGCAACCTATGAACAAGTTCACACGGCGTTGCTGTCCGGATTATTAGGGAATTTAGGGTACAAAATTCCGGATGCCGAGCCTAAAGCAGCGCCTTTTTTGGGAGCTCGGGGTATTAAGTTTTATATCTGGCCCGGCTCACCCAGGGTAAAGAAATGCGGCCGTTGGATAATGGCTGCGGAATTAGTGGAAACGTCAAGACTTTTTGCTCGAACCGTTGCCGATGTAGATCCACAGTGGATAGAAAAAGTTGGCGCCCATCTGATAAAGAAAAGCTACTCAGAGCCGCACTGGGAGAAAAAAGCCGGAGCGGTTATGGCGATGGAAAAAGGAACCGTTTACGGGCTGACCGTTTATGGTCAAAGAAAAGTCACCTACACCGATAAGGATCCTGCGCTTTGCCGAGAGCTTTTTATCCGAGAGGCCTTGGTAAATGGAGAATTTGAAACACAAGCGCCGTTTTTCAAACATAACCAGCAGCTTGTCCGTGAAATTCGAAATCTAGAACATAAAGCCAGACGTTTGGATGTTTTGGTTGATGATGAACTCATTGTTCAATTCTATGATTCACACATTCCTGCCGAAGTCGTCAGTGCTGTGACTTTTGAACAGTGGAGACGCAAGGCGGAAAAAGACAATCCTCGATTGCTTTATTTGTCCCGTGATGAGCTGATGCGTCATGAAGCAAGCGGCATCACAACGGAGTATTTTCCGAAGGCAATGGATATGAAGGGAGTATCCATGGCGCTGACGTATCACTTTGAACCTGGCAGCCCGAGAGATGGGGTGACACTTGCTGTTCCTCTTTATGCGCTTAATTTGGTCGATGAGGTTAAAACGCAGTGGCTTGTGCCGGGAATGCTTAAAGAGAAAGTTCAGCTTTTGTTAAAGAGTTTGCCGCAGCGCTATCGACGTCATTGTGTGCCTTTAGCCGAATATGCCAAAGGCTTTGCTCAAAGAGCGGCCGATGTTCTCGGCACTAAACCTTTATTGCAAGTTCTTTGTGATGATATTGAGTCTCAGTGCGCTATTCGTCCGAGACAAGAGGACTTTAAACTTGAGCAGTTGCCCGCACATTTAACGATGAATTTTAAAGTCCTCGATGAGTACGGCAGACAAATTGAAATGGGGAGAAATTTAGCTGTTCTGAAATCCGAATTAGGAGGACAAGCTCAAAAATCCTTCCAACAGGTGGCGGCTCAAGACAGTGAAGTTTCTCATGAATGTGATCAGGAAATCACTCAATGGGACTTTGGTGAGTTGCCTGACATCATGGAAATCAAACGAAAGGGACAGTCTCTTATTGGGCATCCGGCACTGGTGGATCATGACAGTTACTGTTCACTGGAAGTTTTTGATAATCCTGATGAAGCCGCGCGTCAACATCAAAAAGGCTTGTTGCGTCTTTTCAAATTACAACTTCGTGAACAAATACGTTACTTGGAAAAAAGTTTAAAGCCATTGCAATCGGTTCAAATGCAAGCGGCGATGCTTGAACCCATGGCGGACGTTTTTGATAGTTTCGAGGCGATGCGGGAGGCCGTTATTGATGCTTCTTTGAATCAGTGCGCAATGACCGAACCTTTACCGGTCAATGCCGAGCAATTTGAGACAAGACGTCAAGAGGCAAAAGGAAAGTTGAATTTAATTGCCCAGGACATTTCAAGACTTCTGAGCCAAATTATTTCCGACACGGCATTGGTCATTAAAAAATTGAAGTCTTGTTCTGACAAGTGGGTGTTAGAGGATATTGAACATCAATTAAAGAGTCTGTTTTTTAAGGATTTTTTGCTTAAAATTGGCTACCTGCATTTGTCGCATTATCCGCGCTACCTTCAAGCTATTCTGGTACGTCTGGAGAAAAGACGTGATGAGCCTGAAAAAGATGCTCAAAAAATGCGTGATATTTCTCGCTTTGTCACGATGTATGAAAGAGAATTGGCTTCGCGAAAAGGGGTTGCGGATAATCGATTAGAAGAATTCAGATGGATGATCGAAGAGCTGAGGGTGTCGTTATTTGCGCAGAAGTTAAGGACGCCGATGCCCGTCAGTGTTAAAAGGCTCGATAAGGTGTGGTCTTCCATTAAGTACTAACAGGAAAATAAAGTTATGGAATCAATGCCGATTCGTCCAGCATTTTGGAATATTCCGTTTTGGGCCGAGATTGGTGTATATGTCGTTGGGCTTGTTGCGGTGATCGCCTGCATCATCGGCATTTGCCAATGTGTACGCCTTTGGCGCGCTGGGCGTCCCCTGAACCTTCCCGAGCATAAGAAAGATCGGTGGATGGGAGTTTGGCGTGATGCCTTCATGCATCGGCGTTTATTGAAAACGCCAAGCGGCTTAATTCACTTCTTTATCTTTTGGGGATTCGTTTTTCTCTTTTTTGGTACTGCGACCGCGGTTCTCGATTGGGATATCGCTCATTATTTGTTCGATGCGCGCTTACTGAAGGGTAACCTGTATCTTGCCTACAAATTTATTTTGGACTTAGCAGGTCTTCTGACATTAATTGGTTTGGCTGTCGCAGCATGGAGACGTTTTGCGGTTAAAGGGAAAAAATTAGAGCGCTCTTGGCGCTTTGCTTGGATTTTGACCTCGTTGGCCATTATTGTGTTGACCGGATTTGTTGTTGAAGGACTGCGTTTGGCGGCTCAACAACCCGAATGGGCTATTTACTCTCCGGTCGGGTATGCCTTTTCATTAGTTTTCCTCAAAATGTTCACGCCTGATCAGCTTCAGGGGGCACACTTTACCTGGTGGTTGGTCCATGGGGCTGGGGCTTTGATTTTTGTTGCGCTCATTCCGTTCACCTTTTTTGGCCATATGTTTAAAGCGCCGACCAATATTTATTGGCGAAAACTTGCTCCGAAAGGACAACTGGCAAAGATTGAAGATATTGAGGAACAGGAATCTTTCGGTATTTCCAATTTTGATCAATTTAGTTGGAAGCAACGCTTGGATTTTGATGCTTGCACTGAGTGCGGCCGTTGCTCGGAAGTTTGTCCGGCCTTGCGTGCAGGAGCTCCTTTGGATCCGAAAGCTTTGGTTTTATCCTTAAAGAAGCGTTTGCATCACCCCAATGACAAGGAACTTGTCGGAGACATTGTCAGCAAAGAAGCGCTTTGGAGTTGCACAACGTGCGGGGCATGTATGCAAGCCTGTCCGGCACGATTGGATTTACCCTCAACCATTGTCGATATGCGCAGACACTTGGCGCTTGAGATGGGGGAATTTCCTGCCGGTTTAGCCAAAGCACTACAAAATACTCAAAGTGTCGGAAATCCTTGGGGGATGGATCCGGCTTCGCGTTTGGATTGGGCAAAAGGGTTGGATGTTCCAATTGCAACTGAAGGCAAGCCCGTTGATTATCTCTATTGGGTCGGATGCTCAGCCTCTTATGACCGTCGTGCACAAAAAATTGCGCGAGCTATGGTTAAGATTTTGCATGCTGCCGGCGTTTCTTTTGCTGTTATGCAAGAGGAACGTTGTCATGGTGACTTCGCCAGACGAAGCGGGGAAGAATACACATTCCAGCTGGCGGCTCAGGAAAATATTGAGAATTTGCGTAAGTACCAATTCAAACATATCTTGGCCCACTGTCCGCATTGCTTCAATACATTAAAGAACGAGTATCCGCAGTTTGAAGGCGGACAATTTGATGTGGTGAGTCACACTCAACTCATTTTGGGATTGATTGACTCAGGGCGTATTAAGCCGCAGCTCAAGCAAGCCGAAAAGGTCGTTTTCCATGATCCGTGTTATATGGCCAGGTATAACAATAGTGTGGGAACACCCAGAAAAATTTTGGATGCTGTGGGCGGCATCACTCGTGTTGAGAATCTGCAACGAGGAAAAACGGCAATGTGCTGTGGCGCCGGCGGCGGGCAAATGTGGATGGAAAGTTCAACGAAAAAAATTAACTTTATTCGGTTAACGGACTTGCGTCGTTCAGCTTCAACAGTGGCCGTCGGCTGTCCGCATTGTTTGACGATGTTTGAAAGTGCCATGAGCGAGGATAAAGTACTCTCTGGGATGGATATTGAAGAGCTGTCTGAAATTGTCGCTAAAGGTTTAGACAATGTTCAGAGTTGACGATCGGTTTCGGCAATTTCTAACCTACGCAGCTATTGGGGTACTCAACACAGGGATCCATTGGGGAGCCTTTGGCTGCTTTTACGAGTTCGGTTCCTTGTCTCAGAGCTTATCCAATTTGTTGGGATTTTTGATTGCAGTAACGTTCTCCTACGTCATGAACGCAAAATTTACTTTTCAGAAGCAAAGAAATTTTTCCGGCTACATCAAGATGACTATCATTATGGCCGGTATCTCTTGGGGTATCGGTTGGTGCGCAGATCAAAGCAATTGGTATCCTCTTATCACCCTAGTTCTTTCATCTGCGACCAGCCTGGTGTTGGGTTTTGTTTTAACGAAAGTGTTTGTTTTTCGTTAAAACCTTTCAGAGTCTGCTTTTTTATTGCGAAATGACCCCTTGACCATTTCAAATTTAAAGAAACGACATTCCAAGGGACCATTGAAGATCACAACTTTTCTTGATTCCGATAGTCTCATTTGGGAAGGCAACTTTCTGTCACTAGTGAGCATCCAAGCTGTCCAGCCCGAGAAAGATTTCTTGAGATTGTCGGCAACATTTTTCATCATGGATGCAACTGTTGCACTCTTCGGATTGGACTGTTCACCGTATGGGGGATTGGTGACGATGAACCCTTTGTCAGAGAAAGCGCTAACTTGTCGGGCATCGCCTTGTGTCAACACTAAGCGGCCATCATCTAAAAGAGCCTGTAAACCCGCTCGCTGAGCGTTGGCTTGGGCTTTTGATACGACAATGGAAGAGATATCGCTGCCACGAATTTGCACAGGGGCATGAAGATTAATCTCTGCCTTTGCGTCCTCTTTCATTTCTTGCCACTCTTGCAAATCAAAAATGTTCAGTTTTTCGAAGGCAAAGGAACGATTTAGGCCCGGAGCCATATTGCAGGCAATTTGTGCTGCTTCGATAGCAATGGTGCCTGAGCCGCAGAAGGGATCCAACAGGGGTTGATCCGGTGTCCAACCGGAAAGCGCCAAAAGGCCTGCGGCCATGTTTTCCTTAAGGGGCGCCTCACCTTTTTCAACGCGCCAGCCCCGTTTAAACAAAGGCTCTCCGGATAAATTTAAATAGAACGTGCAGTAACGCTCATTGATAAAGGCATGGATACGAACATCGGGATTGTTTTTTTCAATACTGGGTCGTTTTCCGCAGCCTTCTCGGAACCGATCACAAATGCCGTCTTTAATGCGTAAGGTGGTGAAATCCAGACTTTCAAGCGGTGAACGATGCGCTGTAATGTCTACACGAATTTTGGCATCAACATCGAAGAAACGTTCCCAGGGCAAAACGTGGGCCATATCGTAGATATCGTGGCTGTCGTAGTACTGTCTGGTAGCAATACGAAGCAATATCCGGCTGGCATAGCGGCTTCTCAAGCATACGTTCATCGCCAAGGACAGAGGTCCCTCGAAAAGAACGCCACCGGCATTAACTTTGATATTTTGCGCGCCCAATGATTGAAGTTCCTGAGCCAAGATCGGCTCAAGAGTACGCGGGCAAACCGCAAAAAAGTGATAGGCAGCCATAACGATTATTTCCTATTAGCAGCGTGGGCAAGAAATACACACAGTGTTTTTAATTCCGACCACACATCATCTTTATTTTGAACAGTAAGCCCCTTGGCCAAACGGTCTAAATCCGCGCAACGGGCAAGCATATTGGCAATTTTGGCTGGCGTTGAGCGTCTGGCGAGTTGACCGGCTAAAGCGCGGACAGAGGGCATAACGAGAGCTTGTCGATCCACGGTGAGGGCAAGCGTGTCTCTGAGGAAGCTACTTACTCGCATTAAAACAAAAGGCATGGGTTCGTCTTCGGATTGCATGCCATTGATGGTTCGAGTCGTGCGAGCGACATCGGCTTGAGCGATAGCTTCCAGAAGGTCTTCAATGCTATACCGAGATACATTCATCACACAGTCTTCGACTTCGCGCAACGTGAGCTCTTTTCCCGGATACAACAAATCCAGTTTCATGAGCTCTTGTTTGGCAGCCATCAGATTCCCCTCGGTTTGCTCGGCAAAAAAGTTCAAGGCCTGCTCCTGCATGCTTTGACCTTGTTTGCGTAAACGTTCTTTAATCCAGGCAGGGTACTGTGCCCGGGAAACCGGTTGACAGGAGATGACATGGCCACTCGCGGCAAGATTTTTAAACCAGGTTGTTTTTTGTGTTGAATAGTCGGTTTGTGTTAAGTGAATAACGGTAACGGTGGAATCAATTTGCGGGACTAATTCGGCAAATTGAGCCAATACTTTAGCGCCTTTAACACCAGGACCTGAAGATAAAAATCTTAATTCAATAATTTTTTTATCATCAAAAAGCGATACAGAACTCACCGCATCCAGAAGCGGTGACCAGTCGCTCACTGAACTCATGGCCAGAACAACGCGCTCAGAATAACCTAATTCTTTTGCTGTGAAGCGCAACGCATCGCCTGCTTCCATCGCCAAAAGGGGCTCTTCTCCAACGATAATCCAAAGGGGAGAGAGTTGCCCTTGAGCGCGTTCTCGATCAAGGATTCTCCCCAGTTCTTCGCTTTTAATATTCATGCGGGATGGGTTCGACGGTTGTGAGACGACTGAGCAACTGAGAAATCAGATCCTGTTGCATTTCGTTGTAGAGAACATTTTCTTCAGACGCACGAGACAGGTACTCGTCATCGTTGTAGTACATGGTGCGCGAAGCGGTAAATGTTGTCGGCGGGAAAAATTCTTCACCGTCGGGAGTTGCCAGTCGGAAAGTCATATTCAGGGTCAATTCGTAGTCGCGATCCTCACCCTGCATATTGACGGAAATCACTTCACGGTGACGGCCGGAAGAGAGCAATTCCAAAATAGCATCAGCCCTATTGGCTTGAGAGACGATTGTCACATTGGTTGAGGCCGCAATCATTCGCCTGATATCTGCAGCGACTTTGTCATTGACCGGCATGTTGACGTAGAGCGTCTGAAAGGGCAAAGTCACTTGTCCGCGGAGATGAAAACCGCAACCGCTTGCCAACAGTGTGCAAGCCAGAGCAGAAAAAAGAAATGAACGTCGGGCCAAAGCCATAATTGAATTCCCAAAAGTATGTCCAGTAGGCAATAGGCTCATTATAGGCAAAAAGTCCCGAAGCTTGGTTGGCTTCGGGACTCGTTGCGGGAGGTGACTCAGATTGATTATGCCGCGACGATATTGACGAGTTTCTTCGGCACGATAATGATCTTGCGGATCACTTTGCCTTCAGTGAATTTCTTCACATTCTCGTTTTCAAGGGCGGCTTTTTCAATGCTTTCTTTATCGGCCTGTGCGGACACCGTCACTGAGCCGCGCAATTTACCGTTGACCTGTACAACCAAAGTCATGTCATCGGCCACCAACGCTTTTTCATCCACTTCTGGCCAGGGGGCGTCAAGGATAGATCCCATGGCGGACTCAAAGCCCAGGTCTTGCCAAAGCTGCGTTGTAATATGAGGCGCAATCGGATAAAGGGTGCGAATCAAGATACTGGCGCATTCCTTGAATACGGACGCGGTGGCGGCATCTTGACATGATTTCACGCCTTCGAGCGAATTGAGCATCTTCATCGTCGCAGAGACAACGGTGTTGTACTGCATGCGGTCAATGTCGGCCGTTGCCTGCTTGAGCGACTGATAAATGTCACGACGCAAATTCTTCAGTTCGGCCGTAAGGGCAGAGACTTCAACAGCACCCGCCTTTTCAATCGCTTCCTTATTCTTGAAGCACCAGTTCCAAAGTCTGCGCAGGAAGCGGAACGTCCCTTCCGCACCGGAATTGCTCCAAGCGGCCGATTGATCGGGAGGTCCTGCAAACATCACGAAGCTGCGGGCCGTGTCAGCGCCGAACTTGTCAATGATGGTCTTCGGTTCAACCACATTGTTTTTTGACTTACTCATCTTTTCGACGCCGCCCATGGTGACGGGCAGACCATCGTCCTTAGCAATAGCTTTAACCGGACGGGCTTTTTCATCGTAGAAGATCTCAATTTCATCCGGGTAGTACCAACGCTTCTTACCATCGGGCATTTCGCGGTAATAGCATTCGGCAGTCAACATCCCTTGAGTGAAAAGCCGTGTAAACGGTTCGTCAAACTTCACGAGTCCCAAGTCACGCATGACCTTGGTCCAGAAGCGTGCATAGAGCAAATGCAATACGGCGTGTTCAATACCGCCGATGTATTGATCCACCGGAGCCCAGTAATCATTGCGTTCATCAACCATAGCTGTGTCGCAATCGTGTGAGCAGTAGCGCATGAAGTACCACGAAGAATCAACGAACGTGTCCATTGTGTCGGTTTCACGGGTTGCGTCACCGCCGCACTTCGGGCACTTGCATTTTAGGAACGATTCACACTTATTTAACGGATTGCCGGAACCGTCAGGCACCAAGTCAGTGGGCAGAACCACTGGGAGGTCTTTTTCCGGAACCGGAACAGGGCCGCAATGCGGGCAATTGATGATAGGAATCGGTGTACCCCAATAGCGTTGGCGACTGATACCCCAGTCACGAATACGGAATTGGGTTTGTTTTTCACCCAAGCCCTTGGCTTGAAGAGCATCAGCGATTTTGTCAATGCCTTGGTGAACGGTCAGGCCATCAAACTCGCCGGAGTTAACCAGCTCAGTGGCATCACTCTTATCAGCGTACCATTCTTCCCAAGCGTCCGTACTGTAAGTCTTGCCGGGCATGCCGACAACCTGCTTAATCGGCAAGTTGTATTTCTTAGCAAAAGCAAAATCACGTTCATCATGAGCCGGAACGCCCATAACGGCGCCTTCGCCGTAGCTCATTAACACATAATTGCCGACCCAAACCGGAACGTCTGCACCGGTGAGCGGATGTTTGACGCAAAAGCCTGTCGGAACGCCTTCTTTTTCACGGGTGGCCAAATCAGCTTCACTGACGCCGCCCTTAGCGCATTCCTGAATAAAGGCTTCAACCTGAGGATTGTCTTGAGCCAAACGTTTAGCTAAGGGGTGTTCAGCAGCAATGGCAACAAAAGTCACCCCCATTAAGGTGTCCGCACGGGTGGTAAAAACTTGTAGTTTTTCGTCTTTACCGTCAATCGTGTAGGGGAAAGCAAGCTTCACACCGACGGATTTGCCGATCCAGTGTTCCTGCATACTACGGACTTGTTCAGGCCAACCTTTGAGCGTGTCGAGATCTTTTAGAAGTTCGTCAGCGTATTGAGTAATTCCGAGGTAGTAGCCGGGAATTTCGCGTTTTTCGACAACCGCGCCGGAGCGCCAACCGCGACCATCGACAACTTGCTCGTTGGCCAAGACGGTTTTATCGACCGGATCCCAGTTAACGATTTGGGTCTTTCGGTAGCAGATGCCCTTTTCCAACATTTTCAGGAACATCCACTGGTTCCAGCGATAGTACTCAGGCGTACATGTGGCTACTTCACGACTCCAGTCAAATGCAAGACCCAACGGTTGCATTTGGTTTTTCATTTCTGCAATGTTGTCAAAAGTCCACTTGGCCGGTGCGATGCCATGGTTAATGGCAGCGTTTTCTGCTGGTAACCCGAAGGCATCCCATCCCATCGGGGTCATTACGTTGTAGCCCTTCATACGAAGGTAGCGATACATCACGTCGTTTAATGTGTAGTTGCGGACGTGGCCCATGTGCAACTTACCGCTCGGGTAAGGCAACATGGACAAAACATAGAACTTGGGTTTTTCTTTACCGTTCTTGTCCTTAGCATTTTCGTGAGCATGGTAGACATCAGCTTTTTTCCAAGCTGCCTGCACCTCTGCTTCAACAGTTTGCGGAGAGTAGGTTTCACGCATAGTGCTATCCAATCACAATTAATTAAGCGAATTTGAAAAGTATAACGGTTTTGTTCGATCTTTTAGAGAGTTCACGGTAAGCGAATTACCCTATGCAGTACTTTGAAAAAAGCTCCCGAGAACTTTCGGGAGCTTCGAGGCGCTTACGGCTCGTCTTTGTTGTCTTGATATTCTTCAATATGAATCAGCGTGTTGGCGATAATTGCCGTTAAGCCGCCGGTGGTGATACCTGAGGCAAAAATATTGCGCAGCGTCTCAGGGAATTGGGAAAGAATTTCCGGAACAAGTTCAACACTTAACCCAAACGAGAAACTTAAGGCAATAACCAAAATGGCTTTACGATCAATGCGTTGGCTCGCAATAATCCGCATGCCTGCAGCGGCAACCGTACCGAACATAAGCAATGTTGCTCCACCTAAGACCGGGTCGGGCATCAATGAAAACACTAGACCGATGGCGGGAAAGAGTCCCAATAAAACCAAAAAGCCGGCAATGAAGTACCCTACATAACGGCTGGCTACGCCGGTCAATTGGATCATGCCGTTATTTTGGGCAAAGATGGAATTGGGGAAGGAATTGAGCATACCGGCCAACATGGAATTAAAGCCATCGGCGAGAATGCCGCCTTGTGCGCGTTTCATGAATTGATCACCACGGAAAGGCTGACCGGAAATCATGGAGTTTGCGGTGACATCTCCGTAGGCTTCAATGGCGGTGATGAGATAAACAAGACCCAGACCGATAATGGCGCCCCAATCAAAAGACACTCCGTACTTAAATGGAATGGGAACATTAAAGCCGCTGTAACTTTTGACAGAAGAAAAGTCCACCATTCCGCAGAACCAGGAGACAACGTAGCCGATGGTTAAACCGATGACGATTGAACTCATTCGAAGATAGCGGTTAGAGCTGCGATTAAAGAAAATGATGGAAAAAAGAACCAAAGCGGCAATGCCCAAATTTTGGAAACTGCCGAAAGTGCCGGCCGCCTTGGCAGCGTAGCCGCCACCGCAAGCAATAATGCCAACCTTAATTAAGCTCATGCCAATTAATGTCACCACAATGCCTGAAACTAGCGGAGTGATCACACGGCGTGTGTATTTCAAGATTCGGCTAACAAACATCTCAACTGTGGAAGCAACAATGGTGGCGCCGAAAATTGCTGAAAGTCCTCCGGTGAGGCCGGCGGAGATGATGGGGCCGATAAAGGAAAAACTTGTGCCTTGAATACACAACAGGCCGCATCCGATCGGTCCAACGGTGCGGCATTGAATGAACGTGGCAATACCGGAAACCATCAGAGACATGGAAACCAGATAGCCAGTCGTTTCAAGATCCAATTGCAAAGCTCCCGCAATGATTAAGGGAGGAGTTACGATGGCCACAAAGATGGCAAGCATATGCTGCAGTGCTGCAAAAAGGGTCTCTTTTAAGGGAGGACGATCTTCCAGTCCGTAAATTAACTCAGAAGATTTAGAGTTATAAGAGTGCTCTTCGAGATTTAATTCGGCCACGTTTTTTTCCTTTAGCGAAGTGTGATCTTGTTGTTGTCTAAGCTATCGATAATGGCAAGGGATTCGACGTGAATACCCATTTTACGAAGTTCGTTGCCGCCGGCTTGAAAGCCTTTTTCAATCAAAAAGCCCATGCCGACAAGCTCTGCGCCGGCCTGATTGACGAGGTCCATAATGCCCTTAGCGGCATTGCCATTGGCTAAGAAGTCATCAATGAACAAAACCTTATCACCGGGGCAGAGATAATCTTTACTGACGCAAACGTCATAAGTACGGTTTTTGGTAAAGGAAAATACCTTTGTTGCAAGCATATTGTCCATTGTGCTCGGGACTTTCTTTTTCGCAAAGACAACGGGTAACTCGAGCAAGTAACCCACCATGATGGCAGGAGCGATGCCGCTAGCTTCAATGGTTAGAATTTTGTTGATCTTGGTGCTGGCGAAGCGGCGGACGAATTCGACAGCCATGGATTTCATCAAAATGGGATCCATTTGATGGTTGATGAAGTTATCGACTTTAAGGATGCCGCCGTCAAGACATTTTCCGTCTCGAAGAATGCGCTCTTTGAGTGCTTTCATAGTATTTTCGGCGCCCGACGATATCCTGTTGGATCCGGTACGCCGTCTCCTTTCAGTAAAGAATTTCAGTGAGTACCTGCCAGTCCAACAAAATAGCTCTGAAAATAAATAGGTAGAACCTAATCCAAAGGCTATCTTGTTGAGAACAAAGAAGAGATGGCGCAATTATACGGCTCGGAGAATATTTCGCTTCTTTAGCCACTTTCGTTTAGAAGAAATCACTGCATTAGTGCTAAAGTTTCTCATGACTTTTTTTATTCAAACGACTAACGATATTAATTATTGTGATGTAGCGTTTGATCCCTTCTTTAGGAGAAATAACAATGGCAGTACTGCTAGCAGACCGTTTGTTGCCTGACGTGGCTCAGTGGGCAGATGAATTAACAGCAATTCGTCACGATCTTCATAGTCATCCCGAGTACGGTTTTAATACCGAGCGCACAGTTGGTGTCATTTGTGATCACCTTCGTCAATGGGGTGTCACGGATATCAATACCGATTTTGTCAAGGGAGCAGTTATTGCTGTTATTGAGGGTAATCGCCCGGGACACACGATCGGTGTTCGTGCCGATATGGATTGCCTGCCGATGAACGATCGTTGCGGCAAGGATTGGGTCAGTCAAAATGAAGGTTATGCGCACGCTTGCGGACATGACGGCCACACAACTTGGCTTTTGGGCGTGGCTCGTTATTTAGCTTCCCATCGTGACTTCCCGGGTAAAGTCGTTTTGGTGTTCCAACCTGCAGAAGAGATTAGCCAGGGTGCGCGTACCCTCATTGAAGCTGGCTTACTGGAAAAGTATGGTATTGAAGAAATTTATGGTGGCCATACAGAACCGATGTTGCCCAAGGGAACGATCGGTTTCAAACCAGGTCCTTTGCAGGCTGCCTCAGACAGTCTCTACATCACGGTGAAGGGGAAGGGAACTCATGGTGGCCGTCCTCATTTAGGCGTGGACCCCATTCCGGTAGCAGCCCAAATCGTAACGGCTTTGCAAACGATTGTTTCCCGTAAGGTCAATCCGATTGATACGGCGGTTCTTTCCATTTGCTCGATCAATGCTGGTCGTTTTGAAGCCATGAATGTTGTACCCGCAGAATGTACGTTAAGCGGCACCATTCGCACGTTCTTGCCGCAAACACGCGTTCAAATCGAAGAGGTCGTCAAGACCATGGTGCCGTCCATTGCCACAGCCAACGGTTGTGAAGTGGAATTGAAGTACGTCCATGAATGCGGTTCTGTCATCAATAGCCCGGCTCAGACAGAGGCGGCGCTGAAGGTGACCGGTGAACTTTTGGGAGAAGATCACGTTAAAGTGATTGATCCTTTCATGAGTTCAGAAGACTTCAGCGAGTATCTGCAAAGAGTGCCCGGCTGCATTATTCGCGTTGGTATTAAGGATGATGAGCATACCGTCAGTCTCCACAATCCAAACTTTGACTTCAATGACGAGGTTTTGCCGGTTGCTGTCAGCGTTGTAGCCAATATGGCAATTAAACGTCTGGAGGCATTGGCCAAATAAACGCTGTTTCAGTGTTGATTAATTGAAAAAATGCTCTCAGCTTCTTCGATGAAGCTGAGAGCCGATTGGTAATTCAATATAGTCAGCTAAAGTTTGTAGTAGGTTCCGTATTCAATTTGCCGCCAGCCGAAAATACCCAGCAACGAAGAAAAGGCTGTAATTTCTTTTGTTGTCATCCCGTCTGTTTCCACCATCAAGCTGGTACCGCTTTGAGCGTTTCTTGAAAATGCCCCAGTGTGTCGAATGACGTTAAGCCACGGCAAGACACTATGTTCTGTAAACGGGACGGAGCCCACGGCATGCATGATCGGTGTAGTGATTTGAAGGTCTTCAGAACCGTATAACCACTCTTGGCAATCGGTTTCAAGGCGTCTCATGGCTTCATAGGCAAGCCAAACGATTTCTGCTCGTTCATCTGCAATAAAGAGTTCTCCACCCGCGGTTTCCAAATCAACAGTTTCAACAATTTCTCCGCTACGTTTAACCAGGTCAAATTCGCAGCGTTTAACAACAGGTGCTTCGTAAGCAATGGCTTCGTAGTAGAGCGTCTTTACCGGATGATGGGCGTGGGAGATGACAATTTTTAAGAGAGCGGAAGTATTGGGGGCGTAGGGCTTCGCCGCGACGCGTTTAAATGCTTTTGGATCCAATACCGCACCAAGAGTCAGAGAGGCGTGATCAAAGCCAAAGATTTGTCGCATCAAATCATCAGGGAAAAATCCTCCCATGGGGCGCGCTGCCGTTTCGATCAAGCGAGGTCCTTTGGGTGTCAGCATTAATTCTGTGTGAGAGGGACCGTAACGGAAACCCAAAGCGTCGAGTACTTTCAGTGTGTAACTTAAAAGCGTTTTTTCAGTTTCGTTAGGCTGACGAACAAGCGCAGCGTAATTGTAAGCGTTGCCTTTACTGCCGACCGGAACTTTGTCGTAACGCCAGACATCGGTGACAATGTGTTGTCCCGCGCAACTCATTGTGTTAACAATATATTCTGTACCGTGGGCAAACTCCTGCAGAAGTATTTCAGTGTTGGCCGTTCCGAAAAGGTCTTGTTCTTTAAAGAGTTGCTGACAAATTTGAGATAAATTCTTTAAGTTATGACAAAAATGAACTCCAAGCGATCCCGCTCCGGCTAAGGGTTTGACAACGACAGGCCAGGTATTCCATTTGGAGGCTATTTCAACGCACTCATCGAGAGAGTGGCACTTTAGACTGCGAAGTGAGGGAATCAAGGCTTGTTGCAGCTTTTGCTGCATTTCGTATTTATTGCGGCGCATTAAGCTTGTAGCGGGGTCGTTACCTGCAAGGTTGAGCGCTTGCGTCAAAAAATCGGTCCAAGGAACCTCCAGTTCACTGCCGCTGACAATGGCGACTGGATTGAGACTTTTGACAATTCTGACCATTGTCTCTTTCGAGTCATCTTCAGGCTCAATGACTCGGCAGCCCTTTTTTGTCCAAAAATCAACGGCTGATTACCGCATGACCTTATAAACATCGGAAGTCTCTATTTTGGGAAAAATGACAACAGGTTTGAGTCCTCTTTTAAGAGCGGCATCGGCAAAATAACGTCCGGCCGAAATGCCTTCCAAAACAGCGACAATAGGGCGGTCAGAATCTGACATAGGAGTTCCTCATTAGTTGCACTAGCGCGAATAAATATATATTAAAAATTTTGTATTCAAAATACTGGTATTAAAGTGTTGGAATAGTGAAAAAACAAATTTCTTCAGTTTATTATTTAACAAACGACCTCTTCAAAATCACAGTATGTTTGACTCGGATTATGTTCTTCCGGTTGCGGATACAGAAATCGATGTACGTACCTTGAGTACTGTTTTCAACAATACCACTGGTACCTACAAGTTTTATTGGTTTTTGTCATTGTTAGATTTGGTTTGTGAGCATAACCTTTCGCGTTTTTCCGATCGTGAAATTGTGGCTCAAATGGTGGCGAATGCTTGGTACCCCCGAGTGTATTTTCGACTATCTTTTGGTTTCCAAGAGACACTCGCCTCTGTAATTGACGAGCTTTATGGATTAGGGATTAAGAAGCAAATCGATAAACATTCAGGAGCAATAGCAAACTTTCTTTTGGAGAGCGAATATTTAACACCGCAGATGTGCAAGAGTCTGACTCGTCATGTTCCCACTCGTTTCTTAAATCCCTGGTTTCATAAAAAAAGTGATTTAGAAATCAGAGTACTTTCCCAATCTTGTGATCAATGCCTTTACGCCATACTCAAAAGTCGAAGCGGATGGATTTACGAAGTCAATCCACGCTGGTTGGGGTACCTAAGAAAACACTATAAAGTTTTGTCGGACTTTACTAAATGGCACTTACTTAGATTTTTGCAGCAACGTAATCCTAATGTTCCCAATATTGCCGATAAACTGATTGCTATTGATCTGCGGCCTAGCATGACCGATCAGCGTCAATTTTGGTCATTTGTGATGCAAAAGCAACAAGGTGTGGAGAGTCTTTATACAGGAGAGATCCTTTTTGAGATGAAAGATTGTGATCTTGATCATTTTCTTCCTTGGAGTTTTGTGGCTCATAACCAACTCTGGAATCTTATTCCTGTTGAAAAAAATATTAATCGTAGTAAAAACGATCGATTACCTGAGTTGAGGCTATTGCCTAAGATGGCTGTAATTCAGAGACAAGCCATACACACATATGTTGATTTTGGCGGAAAGGTAAAGGCGCTTGAAGACTTTTGTGATTTGGGAATTGACACACAAACATTGCTTTCGTTAAATGATCAGGAGTTCTTAAATTTATACAACAATACCTTTGTTCCAATGTGGCAAATTGCTGTCAATATGGGTTTTGAAACTTGGCACCAAAAAAACTAAATCTGAAGAAGGAAATGTGATGAAAGATAGTCAATGTATTTTTTGCAACTTAGGTAAAGATAAAGAGATCATTGCCGAGAATGAACTCGCTATTGCGTTTTACGATGGTTTTCCTGTGAATCCTGGGCATGCGCTGATAATTCCCAAACGCCATGTTGCGAGCTACTTTGATTTGAGCATGGATGAGTGCACAGCGATGCAAGCTCTATTAAAAGTGGTGCAAACCAAAGTTGAAGAACGTTTTCATCCGGATGGCTACAACATAGGTGTGAATGTTAATGCTGCTGCAGGACAATCTGTTTTTCATGTTCATATGCATCTGATTCCTCGTTTTTTGGGTGATGTTGATAATCCAAAGGGCGGTGTGAGAGGAGTGATTCCCTCAAAGCAAAAGTACTGAATTCTTTAAAAAGTTAGTTATAAATTCTGAGTGCAATGATCTAAAAATTAAGCTTAAAAACAAAAAATCTCAGAAGCCTTTCAGCTGCTGAGACACTTAATTGGTTGCGGGGGCTGGATTTGAACCAACGACCTTCGGGTTATGAGCCCGACGAGCTACCAGACTGCTCCACCCCGCGATCATCTAACGAAGGACTGCATTGTATTCCTTTCAGGATAGATATGTCAAGTTTTAGAGTGAAATTTTCCACTTTGTTCGTTTTTTTGTTTTTGCATGGCTGTCGTCCACCATTGAGTTTGTGTAGGGATGCGTTTGGAAAGTTGAACCGGTTGACCGATTTCGGGAGTGATCAGCCGAACATTTGCCGCAATTGCTTTTTGAGTCAGCCATACAAAAGGTTCGTACCAAGGATGCATGGATAGCGAAAACTTTCCGATATGAGCCGGCAGTAAGTTTAGTGCTCTTAAATCTAGCGCGGCTTGCAAGGCTTCATTAGGATTCATGTGAATATAGCGCCAGCGATCGTTGTATTGTCCGCTATCAAGGAGTGCCAAATCAATCGGTGCAAATCGATTGCCGATTTCCTTAAAGTGCGGACTGTAGCCCGAGTCACCGCTAAAGAATATTTTGTAATCCTTTGACTGCAATAAATAAGAGGCCCAAAAACTCTTATTTTGATTGAGATTGCGACCGGAATAATGACGCGCTTCCAGTGCATGTATAACCAAATTATTCGATAGTTTTAAAGTTTCATTCCAATCAAGCGCATGAAGAGTTTCTTTTTTAAAGCCCCATCGTAAAAAGTGTGAGTCGGTGCCAAGCGGACAGACAATATGATGGATTTTTCCTTTGAGTGCCATAACGGTTGGGTAATCCAAATGATCCCAATGGTCGTGTGAAATCATCAATAGATCGATGGAAGGAAAATCTTCCGGACGATAAGGAGAGGTTCCTTCAAATGCTTTTGTGCTAAACGAAACGGGCGATGCGTAGGGACTTAAAACGGGATCAATCAAAATTCGTTTTCCGGCTAGTTGTATGTAAAAAGATGAGTGACCTAGCCAAATGATTGTGTCAATATCCAGACGCAATTGTTTTAAATCCACTTTCGCAGAGGGTAACGCAGTAGACGGAGCCGGATCAATTTTGTCCGTTACTAAGGAGCGTGCAAAAGCTTCAATAAAAGTACTGTTATCAGTCAAAATGGGTGTTGGCAGAGTATTGTGAAAAATGCCGTCATAAAAATGAGAACAGTTTTTAAAACTCTCAAACGAATTAGGAACTGCTCCAAATTTAGGTTGCTGCAAAAACCGGAAAACACCTGTAAAGCAGGTTGCGACAGCTAAACCGATACCCGATAAAACGAAAGCTGTACGACGCTTCATGATTACTCGTTGCTTTAAAGAATTAGCTTTAATCTTAGTGGTAAGTTTGATGAAATTTTCTCCCGATTAAAGATTATTTTTGCCTAATTTTATGTGAGTTATGAGTAGGTCAATAACAATTTGTTAAGGCTTTATTTGGGGAGTTGTCTATAATTTTCCATTTCACATAAAGCAATTACCGATACGGTTTAAGCGGGGTCTTCCCAGTGTGGGGCCCTGAATATGAAACATGCCTTCGGCAACAATACTGAATTATCTCGTCAATAAAGCTCGTCTTTGGCGCGCAAATGGATCCACCAAAGTAAGCGTGGCTGTCAATATTTTTTGGCTGGCCCTTGCATGGTTGTTTCTTCCATTGGAATCAAAACCATTTACTGCCTATCGCGCAGCATTTCAAGAGTTTTATCCCCAGATTAATCCTCATGCACCAAAAACTTTGGATTGTGTGCGCTGGCTTTCCCAAACTTTGTTTTTAATTTGTTTCCGGACTTCGGCACGCAAAGGATGGCTTCGCTTATCTATCTCCTGGGCTGTTAATAAAATAGTAGCAGCTTTGACTCGCCTGGGTGATTGGGTGGGGCATTATGGTGCTTTAGCTTTGGATGGTAATCACAAAAGTTTTGAAACGATTGACAAAAAGGGTGAAGAGTTATCTCGTCCGATTAAGTTGACGCTTTTATGGATTTTGGGTGGCTTGGCTGCTGCACTGGCGGTTTTATGTATCACTCAGCCTTTTAATATTCAGGGACAGGTTGTATTTCTTTCGGTGATGCTTTTGTCGGCATTGGCCCTTCGAAAAATTAAAGCCCGACTAACGCTGATGCTTCTTTTTGTGATTTCAATGGTTGTGTCCGGGCGCTATCTTTGGTGGCGTTGTACCTCAACCTTGAACACTGATTCCGCCATGGGCATCTTTTTAAGTTGTCTATTGCTTGCCGCTGAACTTTACGCATTTGTGGTGATGGTTCTCGGCTACTTTCAGGTCTGTTGGGTGCTTGATCGCAAACCCTATCCGATGCCTAATGATCAAGCGCTTTGGCCACATGTTGATATTTTTATTCCGACATACAACGAATCGCTTGATGTGGTAAAGCCCACGGTTTTTGCAGCCTTAAATTTGCAGTGGCCTGCCGATAAACTCCATGTCTATATTCTCGATGACGGCAGCCGTCCGCTTTTTGAGGAGTTTGCCAAGCAAGTCGGTGCCGGTTACATCAAGCGTGAAGAGCACAATCATGCCAAGGCGGGAAACATTAATCATGCCATGACTGTCACGAACGGAGAGTTTGTGACCATTTTTGACTGTGACCACGTGCCCTCTTCGGATTTTTTGGTCAAAACAATGGGGTGGTTGATCAAGGATCCTAATATTGCCCTGGTTCAAACACCGCATCATTTTTACTCTCCAGATCCATTTGAAAAGAACCTTCATTTGGATCGGACGATGCCGATTGAGAATTCGCTTTTCCACGATTTCATCCAAAAAGGCAACGATACGTGGAATGCCACGATGTTTTGCGGATCCAGCGCTGTGATGAGGCGAAAGGCCTTGGAAGAAGTCGGCGGTATTGCCGTTGAAACCGTGACCGAAGATGCGCACACATCATTAAAACTTAATCGCAAGGGGTGGTCATCGGCTTTTATTGATTTGCCGCTTGCTTCCGGTCTGTCAACGGAAACATTGGCCGCGCATATTGGTCAGCGTATTCGTTGGGCAAGAGGCATGATCCAAATTTTCCGTCTGGATAATCCGTTTTTGGGTAAAGGTCTTTCGCTTCCCCAACGGTTGTGCTTTTTTAATGCCATGTTCCATTTCTTCCATGGCTTGCCCCGTTTGATCTTTTTAGTGGCGCCGCTTCCCTATATGTTTGCAAATGTTTATGTCATTTACGCGACCGCTGCGGCTATTTTTGCCTATGTGCTCCCGCACATGATTCACTCGGCTCTGACCAATCAGATTCTTCAGCGTGGTTATCGATATCCCTTCTTAAGCGGAGTCTATGAAACCGTATTGTCTTGGTACATTTTGCTGCCGACGACCGTGGCACTAATTTTCCCTCATAAAGGCAAATTCAATGTGACCGCCAAAGGGGGAACCATTGGTGAAAAATATTTGGATTGGCCCGTCTCAAAACCGTATCTGATTTTGATCGGTTTAAACATGATCGGGTTGCTCATCGGTTTTTATAAGGCATTTTTTGATCCCAATCCGGAATATTTAACGTTGGCTATTAATATGGGATGGATTGCCTACAACTTGATGATTTTGGGAGCCTCAATGGCAGTGGCTGTAGAAGAAGTCCAAAAACATCAATTCCCTCGGATTCATTGCAAGATTGATGTAAATATTTGTGATGAAGAGGATGCCAACTACAAAGCGACGATGACACAATACTCACAAAGTGAAGTGAGACTGAGTTTGTCAGGATGTGAGAAGGTGTGGAAGAAGGGTGAGTCCATTCGCCTTTTGATGATTTACAAAGAAAAGTATTACTGCTTTAAGACGACGGTTTTATCCGCGGAGCCGGGCAATGTCTTGGAATTAAGCCTGTGTTTTGATGATTACGAAACGGAAAAAGCCTTTAATCGGTGCACATTTTCTCGTGAGGGAATGTGGGTTCCTGAGAAAGTCAATGTGGATGATCGCATGTTGACCGGTTTCTTAAAGCTTGGATCTTTATCTTGGTACGGCTACAAATCGATGATCGAATTTTTGCCCGGCAAGTTACAAATTGTTCCTAAAGTGTTGAGCTGGTGCTTAACGTTTGCACCGAGAAAACCGGCTCGTGCGCTAAACTCAAATACGTTATAAAGTTGAAAGAGAGTCTAAAGTGAAATTGTCCAAACTGTCAGCCTTGGTGATGAGCACGGCATTGGTGGCGTTTGCCTCAGTCTCATCATTTGCCCAAGAGACTCCGAATGATGCTTCCAGTGTCGCACCGGTCTGGCGCACTGATGTGACGGGTTCTTTTACCCAACAAAGTTCATTGTTAAAGTTAGTCCCCGGTGGACAGGCTAAAAATATTCGTCTTACGGGTATCAATAACACTCAATATTTAGACTTTGGCGTGCGTGCCGATGAAATCGTATCCTCTGCAACCATGGATTTAGCTTTTACGGCTTCGCCTGCGTTGATTCCGGTTCGCTCTCAAATCAATGTTTATCTGAATAGTCAGCTGCAGCAATCGGTTCCTGTGATGCCAGAAGCTTTGGGTAAGCTTTATCGCACAAAAGTTACCTTGGATCCGAAACAAATCAAATCGAATAATCAGATCACTCTTGAATTTGTCGGTCATTATCAGAACATTTGTGAAAGACCTTCAAGTGAAACGTTATGGCTAGATCTTGATGCCAAGAGCTTGTTGTCTTTAGTTAAGCAAAAAGTCAAGATCGCCAATGATTTAGCGCGTTGGCCGGCTCCTTTTATTGATACCTTTACCAACAATGAATCGGTGATTCCTTTTGTGTTTGCCAAGACACCGGATAATGAGACGAAAAAAGCAGCCGCTATTTTGTCTTCCTTGGTGGGTAAATACACGCAATGGCGCGGAGCGGATTTTCCTGTTTACTACGATCGGCTTCCGACAAATGGACATTTCTTTGTTTTTGCTACCAATTCCAGCAGACCGAGTTTTTTAAGTGATTTGCCCCTGGCAGACGGTCCTCAAATTTATATGATGGACGCTCCTGAAAGCCGAAGCGACAAAATGCTGGTTATTTCCGGTCGTGATGAGTCGGATTTGATCGTTGCGGTTAAAGCGCTCGCTTCAGGTGATCATGTTTTAATCGGTGACAAGCTTCCGATTAAGGACTTTAAGGAAGCACCGGATCGTCAGGCCTATGATGCGCCCAATTGGGTGCCGATTGACGAGACGATTGCATTCTCGCAGATCATGCAGTATCCCGGACAGTTAACATCAAGAGGGTACGCGCCGCCTGCCGTTCATATGCCAATGAGCATTGCTCCCGACTTGTATATGGTCGGTACGGGCGGATTGGATGTCAATCTGAAGTATCGTTATACGAAACCCGAAGGCGGGGATCAGGCCCAGTTGCGTATGCGGATCAACAATTATTTGGTTGATTCGGTAAATCTGTCCCAACAATCCAGTAGCGGTGAGCGTGAAATGCGCTTACCTTCCTTCAACGGACCTCTGGCGACCAGTCCCTCTGAAGCATTGGCCTTGGCGGCTCAAAATGATTTAAGTTTTGAGGTGGTGTATCGTCGAGAGCTTTCCGAAGGCTCGCCCGACAACTGTAAATCCGTTGTTTTGCTGCCTCATCAGATGGAAATTGATCCGGCCTCCACATTGACGCTCAATGGACTATTCCACTATGCAGAGATGCCGAATTTGACGCTTTTTACACAAAGCGCTTATCCGTATTCGGTTTTTGCAGACTTATCCCGAACTGTCGCCGTGATTCCAAAAGAAGCTTCTGCTGAGAAGGTGACTACGCTGTTGAATACAACGGCTCGTATTGCCGCGGTAACCGGTGCCGTTGCCACAAAACTCTCTGTGGTTGATCAAGCTACTGAAGCTCAGCTTGATGGCAAAGATGTGCTTTTGATTGGTGAGATGCCAATCACGTTGCCGGACTTTAAGAAAGATAATGCCGAACAGCTTCAGCAGGCCATTGCCGATACCCTGCAGGGTGAAGAAGTTCTTCAACCCGAAGAAATTCTCTTTAGTCCGGATGGCGGCGTTGGAGCTATTGTTTCGCTTCAATCGCCCTTTGATTCGGATCGTACAGTGGTGGCCTTATTGAGTGAGGGACAGGCGGGTAGCTATTTACTCAATGAACAATTAAAGAGTCCATCGTCCATGGCAACGGTGAGCGGATCGGTTGTCATCATCAACGAGCAATCCATGTCCGATTTTAAAGTGGGAGACTCTTACACCATTGGTGACTTACCTTGGTATCACAAGATTTGGCAAACCATGAGTAATTATCCGTTGCTTCTGGTTTTATGCGCTTTGGTTTGTGCCGTCTTAGTAGGCACGGGCATTTTCTACTTTATGCGCCTGTGGGTGAGGGGACGTGCAAGATGAGAAAACTGATTTTAGCGTTGACTTTAGCGATGACAATGAGTTCATCGGTTTTAGCCGCTTGGCCGATGTGGGATCAATTTAAGGCCGTTGGCATGGAAGGAGCTCGAGTGGTTGATTACAGCGATGCTCGGGCGGTTACGACATCCGAAGGCCAATCCTATGCCATGTTCTTTGCATTGGTGGACAACGATCGAGAAACCTTTGAGGAGATGTTGAAGTGGACAGAAAATAATTTGTCCGCCGGCGACATCACTAAAAATTTCGCAGCATGGCTTTGGGGCAAAGACGGTTCTCAATGGACGATTTTGGACACCAACAATGCGGTTGACTCAGATATGTGGATCGCCTACTGCTTATTGGAAGCCGGCCGCCTTTGGGATCGTCCGGACTACACAGAAAAAGCTCGGGCGATGTTGGAATTGTTAAAGACTCAGGTTCGTGATATCGATAATTTGGGTAAGGTTCTTTTACCCGGCCGTATTGGTTTTGAACATGACGGTCAGGTTAAGTTGAATCCAAGCTACTACCCGCTTTTCCTTTTAAAACGTTTCGCCCTGGAGGATCAATATTGGCAGGATGTTTTCGAAGGTTCTGCGCGTGTGTTGATCCGCAGTGCGCCAGCGGGCATTTCCCCAGATTGGGCAACTTTCTCCAGTCGTGGAGAACTTGTCCCCGTGGATTCTGTGGATAACACGATCGGTAGTTACAATTCCATTCGCGTTTATTTATGGGCGGGCATGATGTCGCCGAAGGATCCTGTCTACAGGGAATTGAAAGCTCATTTTGAGCCCATGATTAAAATTACGCGCGAACTCAATATGCCGCCGGAAAAAATTGATGTGAATACGCTTCAGATTAATCAGCCCGGATGGGACGGTTTTGGCGCTTGCCTTTTGGAATTGCTTGGTCAGGATAAATCGGCTGACTTGATTCGTACGGTATTGTCGAGCGCTCCTATCGAAAAGGAAAATTACTACAGAAATGTATTAACTCTTTTCGGTTTAGGTTTTGATCAAGGTTATTTTGCATTTGATGAGGATGGTCGGGTCTATTTCCCTAACCAACGCAAACAATAAAAACGGATAAACCATGGATAATGTTAACCAGGGCTCGGTCGGGAAATTCTTTTTTAAAGGACTCGGCCTATGGAACGTGTACTTCATACTGAAGTTTGCGCTCGCCCATTACGAATACCTGACACTCAACCTTTTATATAACGGCTTGCTTTTATTGTTCATCTTGTTGCCGTTTAGAAATCGGGTGTTGAGTCTGCTTCAAACCGGTGTCGCTATCGTGGCAGCCTTTGCTTTGGTTTATTCGGAAAGCTGGCTTCCCGGACCAGACAGCATCATCAGTAATGCACAAAACATTGCCGGCTTCTCGGCCGCTTATATTGCTCAGTTGGCCGTTGATTTTGTCAACATCAAGATGTTGGCCTGGGGTGCTGCCGTTGTCTTGCTTTACTGTTTGGTTAAAGATTGGGTAAGAATTTCAGTTTTCACCCTGGTTTATTTTTTGTGTTTGGTTTTTCAACCCTACTATGTGGCTTGGAGGACCCAGCCTGTTGCACCGGCGGCTGTTCAGGTTGCCGATAATAGTCAGGCCGCTGCACCTCAACAGGTCACTCCTGCGGATCCATCCGCCATTACTTCGGAGACGATTGATCGCTGGTACACCGCCTTTTTGGACTATGAAAAAGATCGTCGGGCGGAGTTTCCCCAAGGGCTTTCAGCTAACGACACGCCGTTTGAAATTATTCTCATGAATATCTGCTCGCTTTCTAATGATGATTTGATTGCGTCAGATTTGATGAATCATCCGGTTTTATCGGAATTCAACATCCGATTTGACCACTTTAATTCGGCAACATCGTACTCAGGTCCAGCTACATTGCGGTTGCTTAACGCCGTTTGCGGACAAGTCAATCATGACGCCCTTTATGATGGCCGCCGTCCAGAGTGCGAAATCATGAATCGTCTCGATCAATTGGGATACCGTCAGCACTTGTACCTGGACCACAAGGGACAATATGACAACTACCTGCAAACGCTTCGAGATAAGGCCGGTTTAATGGCTCCGCTTGAAAGTACGGCAAAATATCCCGTTCGCTACATGGCTTTTGACGATGAAGAAATTGCAGATGATTTAGCGGTGTTGCGTGATTGGCAACGCAAGACAGCTAAAGATAAAACGTCCGAAAGACACGTCACGCTTTTTAACTTTATCGCTTTGCATGACGGCAATCGTTTGCCCCGTCACAGCCGTTGGGAAGAATTTAAGCCCCGTGCGATTCGCTTCCTCGATGATCTGCAAACCTTTATGCATGAGCTGGAACGCTCTGGGCGTAAAGTGATGCTGATCGTTGTTCCTGAGCACGGTGCCGCTGTACGTGGTGATCGAATTCAAGCTCCGCGTTTGCGTGATATTCCAAGCATGCGAATCACAGAAGTGCCGCTTATGGTAAAGTTTTTTGGCATCAAGGATCTGCCGGCTGAACCTATTCATGTAACGGGACATACGAGTTACATGGCGATGAGTACTTTGATTGGCCGCGCTTTGGCATTGAACTATTTTGGTGCCGATGGTGGCAGCGTACCTCTGGAAGAATTGGTGCGGGATCTGCCGGAAACCAACCCGGTTTCGGAAAATGGTCAGTCCGTGGTTTTGACGTATCGTGATAATGATTACATTCGTCAAAAAGGTGGCGAATGGCGTCCATATCCGAAGGAACGATAATGAAACCATTAGACGCTCCTCGCTATAAGTTCTGCCCGATGTGCGGTCATCCTCTTGTGACTAAGCGTCCTTTAGATGATGTTCGAGTACGAGAGGTATGCGAGGCGTGCGGTTTTGTTCATTATGTAAACCCGACACCGGTGGTTGGAACACTGCCGGTTTTCGGTGGTCGTGTTTTACTGTGTCGGCGTGCCATTGAACCTCGTAAAGGAAAATGGACACTGCCGGCCGGCTTTATGGAAGCCCACGAGACACTGCAGCAAGGAGCCTTGAGAGAGACTTGGGAAGAGACGGGGGCGCATGCACGTGCCGGTATGCTTTTAACTGTGATTGATGTTCCCTACGCAAGTCAAGTGCACTTTTTCTTTTTGTCCGAACTAGATGCTCTTCCATTGGCTCCCGGGCCGGAAACCATGGAACAGCGTCTATTTTCAGAAAGTGAAATTCCTTGGGACGATATCAGTTTTACAACCGTCAAAACCACTCTTGAACATTATTTCAATGACAGGCGAAAAGGAGAGTTTCGCCTTCACATGTATCGATTGGACGAGTAGTCCTATAACGATCTTTTTCTGCTATCCATTCGCTATATCTGAAAAGCGATTTGCGCCTTAATCGGGTACAATAATCAATTCGATGATCAAGCCGAATTTCGGCTCTCCGAACTGATTTTTCGATAATAAGAGACTCAATATGCTTTACTCCATTGCTCGTAAGATTCTGTTTTCCATGGATCCTGAAACGGCTCACTCCGTGATTATGTCTAATTTGGACTGGGCGGTGAATTTGGGATTGACGAAACTGGTAACCCGTGATCCGGTGGAAGATCCGATTGAAGTGATGGGGTTACGTTTTCCCAATGTGGTCGGTTTAGCGGCCGGTATGGACAAAAATGGCGAGCGAGTGAGCGCCTTCGGTGGTCTGGGATTTGGTCACGTTGAAGTGGGCACGATTACACCGAAAGCTCAGCCCGGCAACCCGAAACCGCGTCTTTTCCGTGTGATTCCCGCTGAAGGGGTCATTAATCGTATGGGATTTAATAACCACGGTGTTGATGAAGTTTTGGAACATTTGCGCAGCGCTGCTGCTTTCAGAAGCCGTGGCGGTATTCTTGGGATCAATATCGGTAAAAATGCAGTCACACCGATTGAACGAGCTGTGGATGACTATTTGATTTGTTTGCGCAAGGTCTACAACCATGCCGATTACATCGCGATCAATATTTCCTCGCCCAATACGAAAAATCTGCGCAGTCTCCAAGCCGATGATGAACTCAATAAGTTGCTGACGGCGATCACAACTGAGCGCAAGCGCTTAGTCGATGAAAACGAAGGCAAGTATGTTCCTATCGCACTCAAGATTGCGCCGGATTTGGAAAACGATGACATTTTGAGAATTTCTGATCAGTTGGTCAGCTTCGGTATTGATGCCATCATTGCTACCAACACAACAATTTCTCGTGATGCTATTCCCGGCATGCCCAACTGCAATGAAACGGGAGGTCTTTCCGGCAAGCCCTTGCGCGCTCGTTCTACCGAGGTTGTTCACCTTTTGTATCAACACTTGCAGGAAACGATGCCGATTATTGCCAGCGGCGGCGTGATGACGGGAGAAGATGCTGTCGAGAAGATGCAAGCTGGTGCTAAGTTGGTGCAATTGTTTACGGGCTTCATCTATAACGGTCCGGTGTTGGTCCCTGACTGTGTGGACGCTGTGGCTAAGTGGCGCAAAACGCAAACAGGTCCGGTTGCCTCCCTTCGCCCCTAATTGTTCACTCTTACTTTAACGCACAAAAGGAAGTTGCTTCGGTGGCTTCCTTTTTTGTTTGCAATTCTCAACAATTTGCCCATCCTGTCACAGAGAAGTTGTACTACACTGAACTTATCCGATGGTAGCTGACGGAGGAAGCGTCATGTTGCGAAAAATTGTGATAGGTGTTGTTGGTGTCGGCGTTGTTGTTACCGGTGCGATGTGGGCGGCTGCAACGTATTTTCTAGATAATGCAACTATTGCAGAGCAATTGAAAAAAGAGACGGCTCAACGGTTTAACCGCACACTCGTTTTTCAGGGAGAGCTGCAAACAAAGTTTTTCCCAAAAATTCAGATTGTTTTACCACCGACAACCCTGTCTTTTGAGGGAAGCGATAAGCCGCAGTTCACATTAAATGGGGCAGAGGTCGGTGTTGCCGTTTTACCCTTGCTTAAGGGGGACGTGCAATTTGATGCCGTGGTTATTGATGGTTTGAAGGGTCAAGTCAATGTATCTCGGTTTTTGAAGAAAATTCACGAACGCCCCACACAAGAGGCGGACTCTCAGACTGTGACTATTAATGAGTCAGAAAAGAATAATGCTAATCAAGACTCGTCATTTATCAAAAATCTCGAAGTAGCCAGTTTAGAAATCAGAAATGCGGCTCTGACGGCCTATGGATTGCAAAGTCAAAAGGTATACGCCGTTGATTCATTAAACCTCTCAACAGGTAAGCTTGGACTCAGCGGAACAACACCGGTTAAATTCAGTACCCGTTTTGCAGAGAAAACACAGGGATTAAGTGGTCAGGTTGCTTTTAATTCAACGGTGGCATACGACATAAAAACGATGTCAGTGAGTATGGAAAAGCCGTCCATTACTGTGTCGGCCAATCAAAAGGAACAATCAATGTCGGCGGAAGTTAAAGCGAATCTTCTGAAATATGCTTCTAAAGATGTGCTTGCCCAAGGAGCCAATATCACCGCTAAAGTAAATGATGTCAGCGTGATGGGAATATTTAATTCCGCCGAAACAAAACAAATGCAGACGTGGAGCTTAGAGGGATTAAATGTAAACGTTTCCCAGGCAGACACAGTTAAAGCGAACATCAACGGTGATTTTGCCGGTGAAATTGAAGCCTTTAGTTTGCAGAGTAAAAAGCTGGGAGGAAATGTTCAGGCCAATCTTGGGCATGCGGTTTTACAGGTTCCCTTTAATGGTCAAGTTTCAATGACTCCTGGAGAGAAAGTTGATTTGAAGCTAAAAGGGAAACTTGATAACTCTCCTTGGGAAAGCGAAGTTGAATTAGTCGGATTCAATGTCCCGACAATCAACGGGTATTTCACACTGGATTCTTTTGTAGCAGACAAGTGGCTTAAGGTTTCTGGACAAGAGACGAAAAAAGTCTCCAGTAGTACGGTCTCGGTTATTTCGCAAGCTTATGCTGCATCAACATCAAACCTGGACGTACTCAATCGAGCAAACGGACGCTTTGGTATTCACGTCAATACGTTGAAGTATCAAGGGTTGACCGTGTCTAACTTTGATACGACCCTGAGTTTGTCAAAAGGGGTGTTGAGCTTTAATAACCTTTTGGCTAATGCTTGCTCAGGCACCTTTAGCGGTAAGGGTCAAATAAACACTGCGGAAAAATGGTCATTTGATCTCAATGCTAAAGGGGTTGATACACAAGCTTTAATGCAAGCTTTGGGTAGTGAAGCAAAGCTTTATGGCAAAGCAAATGCTACGGTGAAATTGGCTGGTCTAGGTTTGGAAAAGACCGCTCTTTTAAAGAGTGCCAATGGTCAGATATCGGTATCAGCCAATAACGCAGTTCTCAAAGGACTATCGCTAGAGAAAGTGGGTAATGCGGTGAAAGCCAAGAAGGTCACGGGTTTAATCATGAAAGATGAGGATCAGACTCGATTCAGTATTTTGAGCGCATCGGCCAACATATCGAATGGAGTTCTGAATATTCATTCGTTAGACGGAAAGACTTCAGTGGCTGAAGTCAAAGGCAATGTTACAGTGGGATTAATAGACGAATCATTGTCTGGACTCATAACGGCGAAGTTGGCCACAAGTGTTGATGGTCGCAGAATCAGCGTGCCTATTAAGCTGGGCGGAACAATTCAAGCTCCCAGTTATGGGATTGATTTAGAAGCTGCACTGAAAGCCGGGGTCAAGGATGTCATTAAGGAAGCCAGCAAAGATCCTAAGAAAATCATTCGAGGATTAGAAAAGCTTTTTAGGCATTAACAATTCAGGCAAAATCTTGGGGGCTCAGGCCCCCAAATTTTTTTCGAGTAGAGGTCTTGACAAAGTCGATTTTGGGGTTAAAATACGCGACCCGTTGCTCAGCGAGCAGCGAAAGTCCAGATCTTGTGGAGTTAAAAATTTTTT